>RCNE010000027.1_pt1 | contig 56173 bp, 51 predicted proteins | sample 2041361 | NCBI WGS metagenome assembly RCNE01 (sample SAMN09708229, study PRJNA481090) | Marine sediment metagenome, whole genome shotgun sequencing project. | reverse complement strand
GTCGATGGTTCATCAACCGCAACGATACGTGCTCGCAAAGAATTGTTGAGCGCCTCGGTGATGGTCACTTCGGCAAATTGTCCAACCAGACGCGGGTGGCCGTCAAAATTAACTACCCGGTTGTTCTCTGTTCTGCCGGCAAGTTGTTTTGAATCCTTTTTGCTGAACCCTTCCACCAGTACCCGCTGCACACTGCCAACCATTGCCTTGCTGATTTCAAGCGCCTGTCTGTTGATCAGTGCCTGCAAACGTGAAAGACGTTCCTTCTTGATTTCCAATGGTGTGTCATCGGCCATTGAAGCCGCCGGTGTTCCGGGCCGGGCGCTGTAGATGAAACTAAAACTCTGGTCAAAATTCATCTCAGCGATCAAATTCATCGTGTTTTCAAAATCACGTTCCGTTTCACCGGGAAAGCCAACGATAAAATCGGAGGAAAGGCTGATATTCGGACGCTGCTCCCGCAAACGGCGAATTTTCTGTTTATATTCAAGCACCGTATGACCACGTTTCATCATGGCCAGTACACGGTCGGAACCGCTTTGTACGGGCAGGTGAACATAATCTGCCAGTTTGGGAACTTCCCCGAATGCTTCGATCAGGCTGTTGGAAAACTCAACCGGATGCGAGGTGGTAAAGCGGATTCTTTCAATACCTTCTATGGCGGCGACATAATGAATCAGCAATGCCAGGTCCGCCTTGCCGCCCTCGTAAAGCTCACCGTTATACGAGTTTACATTCTGTCCGAGCAGGTTGATCTCCTTTACCCCCTGGAGCGCAAGACCGGCACATTCAGCCACAACATCATCCAGTGGACGGCTGACTTCCTCACCCCGCGTATAGGGTACGACACAAAAAGTGCAGTACTTTGAGCAGCCTTCCATGATCGACACAAATGCACTTGGCCCCTTTGCACCAGCCGCAGGCAGGCTATCGAATTTTTCAATTTCAGGAAACGAAATATCGATCGCTGGTTTGCCGGTGCTGCGAACAGAATCGATCATATCCGGTAAGCGATGAAGGGTTTGTGGCCCAAAGACCATATCGACATAAGGCGCGCGCTTGATGATGGCCGCACCTTCCTGACTGGCAACACAGCCACCCACTCCAATGACCACCTTGCGGCCATCAGATTTTAACTTTTTCCAGCGACCCAATTGAGAGAACACTTTTTCCTGGGCCTTCTCACGAATGGAACAGGTGTTGACCAGGATCACATCGGCATCGGCCTCAGAATCGGTTACTTCAAGACCGTGCGATGCCGCCAGTACGTCCGCCATTTTGTCGGAATCGTACTCGTTCATCTGACAACCGTGTGTCTTGATAAAGAGTTTGCCTTTCATTTGTTACCTGCCTTTCACCTGGTTAACTTATGCGTCTTTTGTCCTGCCGCCCTGGCCGCCTGGTCACCCGTCTGGTCACTTAAAAGGGCCACCGCAGGCTAATACTCTACGCAGAACCGGATAGAATACACTCAGAATCAATTCTTAGCCATATGCCAGACCTCTGAAAAGGAGCAACAAGCTGATGGAATTACCCGCCGGTCTGATTTCGGCACTGCGAAATGCCAGAAAAACACTTGTGCTGACAGGTGCCGGGATGTCCGCCGAGAGTGGAGTCCCAACCTTTCGTGACGCCCAAAGCGGCCTGTGGGCAAAGTTCCGGCCGGAGGAACTGGCGACACCCGAAGCCTTTGCCCAAAACCCGCAAACCGTGTGGGACTGGTATGCAGAACGCCGCAGAAACATAGCCGGCGTCAACCCGCATGCCGGACACCATGCGCTGGTTGAAATGGAGCGGTACTTTGAATCCCTGCTGCTGGTAACACAAAACGTGGATGGTTTGCACCAGAAGGCAGGCTCATCTGATGTGATCGAACTGCATGGCAACATTATGCATTCGATCTGCAGCAGAACCGGCAAACAAATTGATAGCGGTTGGATCAACTCCAATCCTGGCCGGCCGCCGGTTTCTCCCCACCACCCGCAGGGAAAGGCAAGACCCGCTGTCATCTGGTTTGGAGAACAACTGCCTGCGGGCGCCATGGATCAGGCCACCACGGCGGCCCTTCAATGTGATGTCTGTTTTTCCATCGGCACCTCGACCCTGGTACAACCTGCAGCCTCCCTGCCCTTTATCGCTCTGAATGCAGGTGCCACTGTCATTGAGATCAATCCAATACCAACTTCATTGAGTCCAGAGGCCAACTTCAGTTTGCAGGCAACGGCAGCCGAAGCCCTGACAGCAATCACAGCAAAGTTGGCGGATGGTAAATGAGCGGAAATATGCTCGCTCCGGTATAATTTAGACGTAACAGACCACAACATCATTTCAGGAGCAGTCATGTCCAAAACCATGCGTGCATTGGTAAAACGCGAGTCCGACAGGGGCATCTGGATGGAAGACGTGCCCATACCGCAGGCTGGTACTAACGAGGTTCTGATCAAGGTTGAAAAAACAGCGATCTGTGGCACGGATGTACACATCTATAACTGGGATGAATGGTCGCAGAGAACGATCAAACCAGGCTTGACCATCGGGCATGAATTTGTCGGCAGGATAGTAGAACTGGGCGATGGGGTTACCGGTTACAAAGAGGGTGACCGAGTGTCTGCAGAAGGACATATCATTTGCGGACATTGTCGAAATTGCCGTGCGGGAAAACGTCACCTGTGTCCCAACACCATCGGTATTGGCGTCAATCGCAACGGTGCATTTGCCGAATACATCGTTGTCCCGGCCACGAACCTGTGGCCGATCCCTGATGAGATTGCACCGGAACTGGCCGCTTTCTTCGATCCATTTGGAAATGCCGCCCATTGCGCCCTGCAGTTTGACCTGGTCGGCGAAGATGTACTGATAACCGGTGCGGGTCCCATCGGAATTATCGCTGCCGGGATTTGCAAGCACGTGGGCGCACGTCATGTTGTTATTACCGATGTGAACGATTACCGCTTGAACCTGGCAAAAGAAATGGGTGCAACACGGGTTATTAACGTTAAAAACGAATCAATCGCTGATGTGGTAAAGGAACTGAATATCGAAGGTTTTGATATCGGTATGGAAATGTCCGGACAGCCTGCTGCATTCAACGATCTGCTTCATCACATGTTTAACGGTGGGCAGGTCGCTTTATTAGGCTTGTTACCGGCCGGGACGGGCGCTGACTGGGATCAGATCATATTCAAAGGTCTCGAAATTCACGGCATCTACGGCCGTCGCATGTATGAAACCTGGTACAAAATGACCCAAATGGTGCTGACCGGCTTTCCGTTGCGCAAAGCCCTGACCCACCACATCCCGATCGAAGAATACGAAACCGGTTTCCAGCTGATGATTGCCGGACAGTCCGGTAAGGTGGTCTGCGACTGGACCGGCACAATCTAGAAACCCCTGCGTTAATCCGGGCGTGGGTGGTCTCAACCATTTGTGCACAGAAAATACGGGGATACTGAAAGGAAGGATAAATATGGTTTCACTGAAACACCTGGAAACGACACTTGAGGAGATCCGTGCAGCCGGTCTGTATAAAACCGAACGGGTCATCACCACACCACAAAACGTGGAAATCAAAGTCGGGGGCGGCGAGGAAGTTCTTAATTTTTGCGCCAATAATTACCTTGGACTCGCTGATAACCCGCAGGTGATCGCAGCTGCGCACAAGGCGCTGGACGAGCATGGTTTTGGACTGGCCTCGGTACGTTTTATCTGCGGTACGCAGGATTTACACAAGCAACTTGAAAAAACCATTTCGGAGTTCTTCGGCACCGATGACACTATTCTCTATACCTCCTGCTTCGACGCCAATGGCGGATTATTTGAAACCCTTCTCAACGAGCAGGATGCGGTGATTTCAGACGCATTGAATCACGCTTCCATTATTGATGGTATTCGCCTGTGCAAGGCTCAGCGGCACCGCTACGCTAACAGCGACATGCAGGCCCTGGAAAAAGCGCTTGGGGACACCCAGGACTGCCGCACCCGCTTGATCGCCACCGATGGGGCTTTCAGCATGGATGGTTTTATCGCCAAACTGGACGAAATCACGGCCCTGGCAGAACGTTATGATGCACTTGTAATGGTTGACGACAGTCACGCCACCGGCTTTATGGGTCCAACCGGGCGCGGCTCAGCCGAACACCATGGTGTCATGGACAAAATAGACATTTTCACGTCGACACTGGGCAAAGCACTGGGCGGCGGTTCCGGCGGCTTCACAACCGGACGTCAGGAAATCATTGACCTGTTACGTCAACGCTCCCGTCCTTACCTGTTCTCAAATACTTTGCCGCCCCCCCTTGTCGCCGCTTCCATCAAAGTGTTCGAGATGTTATCCGGCTCAACCCGGTTACGTGACAAACTTGAGAGCAACACCCGTTATTTTCGCGACAGGATGAGTGCAGCTGGTTTCGATATCAAGCAGGGTATCCACCCCATCGTGCCGGTCATGCTGTATGACGCACCACTGGCCCAGGAATTTGCCGCCCGCCTGTTGGACGAAGGCATCTATGTTATCGGCTTCTTTTTTCCGGTCGTACCTAGGGGTGAAGCACGTATCCGTGTGCAGGTATCAGCCGCTCACGAGACTCACCATCTGGACCGCGCCGTGGAAGCTTTCATAAAAGTCGGCCATGAATTGGGAGTGTTATAGGCTAATGAGACATAAAGTCATCGCTGCCCTCCAGATTGGCAATGATCCAAACGGAACAGCCGTAACACTGGAAAATATCCTGGCATATGAATCGGATATAAAGCGCTCAAATTGTGATTTGCTGGTAATGCCGGAAGCCCTTTTAGGCGGATACCCAAAAGGTGCTGACTTTGGTACCCGCGTCGGCTACCGGACCCCCGAAGGACGCGAAGAATTCCTGCAGTATTGGCAACAGGCCATAGATCTTGACGGACCTGAAGTAACCGCCCTTGGTGAACTGGCAAAGGCTTGTGATTCAGCTATTGTCATCGGTGTTATTGAACGAAGTGGTTCAACGCTTTTCTGCACTGCCCTGTTTATTTCGAATCATGGTGAATTGCTGGCAAAGCATCGCAAATTGATGCCCACGGCCAGCGAACGACTCATTTGGGGTCAGGGTGATGGATCGACTATCCCTGTTGTTGACACCGTAGCAGGAAAGATTGGTGCCGCCATTTGCTGGGAGAATTATATGCCCCTTTTGCGTACGGCAATGTATGCAAAAGGCCTTGAAATCTGGTGCGCCCCCACGGTTGATGATCGGGATATCTGGCAAACCAGCATGTCTCATATCGCCTACGAAGGCAGAAACTTCCTCGTCAGCGCATGCCAGTACCAGGCACCGCCTTCGGAAAGCTCTACCCGGGACGCTGCTTGGCCAAAAAACAAACCATTGATCAGGGGCGGCAGCGTAATTATTTCTCCCATGGGTGAAGTGCTCGCCGGTCCTTTATATGAACAAGAAGGACTGATTTCTGCCAGGATTGATCTCGATGACATCATAAAAGCCCGTTATGACATGGATCCGGTTGGTCATTATTCCCGCCCGGATATTTTCAAACTTAGCGTTGACGAACAGGAGCGCCCCCCTGTTTCTATAGTTTGATATCACCCTCAAGCCTTTCCAGACTTTTTCCCCGGCTTTTTCTGAGGCTTTTTCTGGGGCTTTTTCTGAGGCTTTTTCTGGGGCGATGAAGTCAAATCAGGCTTGAATGCAACTGCTTTACCAATACGACCATCGATCATGATATTCAGTGGCCGTTTCAGGCGCACATGCCTGACATACTCCGTTTCTGAAACGGCTTTGATGGAGTTGAGCCAATCCCAATCGAGAAAATTATTTTTGCTCTGACTGTTAATTGTCAGATAGCCTATCTGGAAGGTTATCAAGTTTTGAAAGAAATGGGTTCCAAAAGACGGTTCGACCACAAAATCACCATAGTCGGCTTCAATAATCACCCGTGCTGAAGATATCTGATCCCACTTTGTCGGAATACCAAGCCACCGGTCTGAAGTGCCCCAACGCCCCGGCCCGAGTAACATGTAAGGTTGGTTTTTATCTTTGAATTTTTGATTGTAGTCAGCTACATGCTCCGCCATGTGAATCATGTTAGCGCGGTCAAAATTTTCGCTCTTTACAAATACGATGTCCCTGATATCATCGATCCGGCCGTGACTGAGGGCCTGGTCTGACTTACAAAACACCTGTTCGCTTTCACCCTCGTATACCGAGATATCCTCAAAAGACGAATCTGTCAGCATGGGCCTGATCTGCAAAAAACGGAATTCATCCGGTTTGTCTTTTTCGCTGTTGATCTCCACGGCAAACTCCACTTCAACAGGCACATTCATCGCCCGGCTACCGAGTTGCAGCAAATATTGGAGAATACTATCCAGTGGAAATATTTTTGATTTCAGAATCGGGTCAAATGTAACGATCCTGGGTCCCTTACGCCCGACCCCCGGGTATATCCGGTCATTGTCTGCAGAATATGTGGAGCCCACAAACTTGAGAACACCGTGCGACTCTGATTCCATCATTTTCAGTTTAACCAAACCATCTTTCCCTCCTTTCCTCGGAAATACATTCGGCTTATTCATGTTAACGGCAAAAAACTCACGCTGGGTATTTCTCAGGTAATCCTGCGGCTTGGAAAATTGCGGTAAAACCTGTGGATTTGCAGGCGAGAAGAACAGACAGTTTTCACCCTCCATGACTGTTTTGCCAAGCCCAAGAGCTATGTAGGCAATACCTTCTTCAGGTTTGATACGCCCAACAGAATAAAAATTGTAGGATCTGGCCAAACCGGATAGCACCGGGTAAAAATGGCCTCCCCTGTTTTTGCCGACTATCTCCTGCATGATAATCGCCATTTTCTCTTCTTCGGCACGGTTGCCGGTCGCCTCGATGTAATTTCTGGAATTCCTGCAATAAACCGAGGCATAGATCAACTTAATGGCGGTCAGAAGCCGGGCGACACGTCCTCGCAATGAATGATGGTTGTTGGGCAGGAAATAGGTGTCATAAATCCCGGCAAACGGCTGATAGTGAGAATCTTCAAGTAGTGAAGATGATCGCACGGCCAGCGGAAAATCGGCGATGGCCAGATAGGCTTTTAAATCTTTCACCAGGTCCGATGGCAGCTTGGCACTGGTAAAAGCCTTGAAAATTTCCTCATCTGTATGATCACCCAGCGCAAACTCGGTCAGATTATTCTCCCCCATAAACCGGTCAAAGACGCCGGTACAGATGACTGCAGAGCGGGGTACCGAGATCATGGTTCCCGGAAAGGCGTCATAGACAGGGAAACAGTTGATCAGATTATTGATGAATGCCAGGCCACGACCCTTGCCGCCAAGCGAACCCTCACCAATCCGTAGAAACTCCGCTCGCCCATCACAATTATCACGTGAGAAGTCAGTAATAACACCAACCTGCCTTTCATGTAGAAAATCATCAAGGATTTTAAGCAGATAGGTACGCATTTCATCCGGGGTTTTAAACTCACTCACCTTTTTGGGACGCAAATGGGCGGCCAGGTCAAATTCGGTCCGCGCCATTATCCAGTTGGAGAAGTGATTTCTCTCCGCATGATAGACCAGTGACCTGATATCAACCCCCGCAACAATATGTTTCATTGAGCTGAAATTGTGGGCGCGCTCAAGCTCTGACCCATCGGGTAGCTTGAATACAAAATCACCAAAACCGAAGTTCTCGTTTATAAACGTTCCCAATTCACTCAACAGAGTTGGCGAGTTTTTGTTTAGAAACGCGGCATTACATTCTTCAGCCTTATCCGCATAGGTGTCGCTGGTCGACTGCAGCAATACCGGCAGGTCACCGATTTCTTTCTTGATCAACCTGGCCAGTTTAATCCCGGCCGACTTGTCACTCTGGCCATCTTTTGAGAACCGGATATCCGAAATAACGCCCAGCAGGTATTTTTTATATTTCTTGAATAGTGCCAGTGCTTCTTCAAAATTCTGCGCGAGCAATATTTTCGGTCTTGCGCGCATGCGCAATAGCCGGTTAGCCGAATTGATGCTTTCCAACAGCAACGCGGAAGTCTGCTGCATGGTCTCGGTATAAATCAGGGGCAAGAATGATGAATAAAACCGGACAGAGTTTTCCACAAGAATAATGACCCGTACACCGATCAATTGAGTGTCGGCTTCAACGTTCTTCTTGTCTTCGATGATTTTGATAATGGTCAGAAGTATCTTGGATTCACCGCTCCAGAAAAACACGTTATCAAATGCCCCCGCATTCGGGCCGCGCATTGATTCAAGTTCACGATGGTGGAACGCAAGCAGGACAATGGGGATATCGGTGTGTAGCTGCCTGGCCTGACGGCTGAACTCAAGCGAATCAATATCACTGAGTGAACGAAAGACAATGATCAGATCAAAACTTGTGGTTTTCAGAGCTTCGAGTGCACTTGAACCAGAGTCAACCCGTGTGATCAGTGGCGCACTTGAGAGTCTCAACTCGGCATACTCAGACATCACCAGGTTGGCCAGTTGCCCATCCTCCCGGAGGCTGTATATATCGTACAGGCTTGAGACAAGAAGAATATCCCTGACCTTAAAAGGCATCAGCGAGTCAAAATTCACTGACTCCTGCTCAAAATCTTTCAAGTCAATTACAGGGTTCATGGATTTACAGTAACAAAGCTAATGCGCATATTACAGCGACAACCGGATTACTGGCGCAATATGCCGGTTATATAAGAACAGGCAAAATAAAGCCGGATATCCTGTGAGTGAATATCCGGCTTTGATCAGATGGATCAGACCAGACCCTGATCCATCATGGAGTCTGCGATTTTCAGGAAACCGCTAATATTGGCGCCAAGCACATAGTTGCCGGGTTTGCCATATTCCTCAGCCGTATGACTGCAAGCCTCATGGATAGAGATCATGATGTCGTGGAGACGTTTATCCACTTCTTCACGGGTCCAGCTCAAACGCATGCTGTTCTGGGACATTTCCAGACCTGAAACCGCCACGCCACCTGCGTTGGCAGCCTTGCCTGGTCCGTAGAGTATCCCCGCATCCAGGTATTTATGTACAGCTTCCGGAGTGCTGGGCATGTTGGCGCCTTCAGCGATGCAGAAACAGCCATTCTTCAACAGGGCTGCGGCATCATCACCATTCACTTCATTTTGCGTGGCACATGGCAGTGCGACGTCAACCGGCACATTCCAGACACCGGTACCTTCATGGTATGTCGCGTTTGGATATTCATCTACATACTCTTTAATCCGGCCGCGGCGTTCGTTCTTCAGCGCAAAGATAAAGTCTAGCTTGTCTTTTGAAATACCATCTTCGTCGACGATAAAACCGCTGGAGTCGGACAGGGTGACAACCTTGCCACCGTACTCATTGACTTTTTCGGTTGCATATTGGGCGACATTGCCGGAACCGGATACTGAGACCCTGAGGCCTTCAATGGATTTACCCTGGGTGGCCAGCATTTCCTTGGCGAAATATACGGTGCCGTAACCGGTTGCTTCGGGCCGGATCAGGCTACCACCCCAGTTGAGGCTCTTGCCGGTCAGAACACCTTCAAAGGCATTGCGGCAACGTTTGTATTGACCAAACATGTAACCGATCTCACGACCACCCACACCAATATCACCTGCCGGAACATCGGTGTTCGGGCCGATATGACGGGACAGTTCGGTCATGAAGCTCTGGCAAAAACGCATAACTTCATTATCAGATTTGCCCTTGGGATCGAAATCAGATCCACCTTTACCACCACCCATAGGCAGCGTGGTCAGGGCGTTTTTAAATACCTGTTCAAATCCCAGGAATTTCAGAATGCCCTGGTTTACGCTGGGATGAAAGCGCAGACCACCCTTGTACGGGCCGATGGCGCTATTGAATTCGACGCGAAAAGCCCGGTTAACCTGGACGTTGCCGGCATCATCAAACCAGGGGACACGGAAAACGATCATCCGTTCCGGTTCTACAATGCGATCAACTATTTTCGCTTCGACATATTCGGGGTGCTTTTCAAGCACGGGAGTGAGTGAATCAAGTACTTCTTCTACTGCTTGTAGAAACTCTTCTTCACCGCGATTTTTTGCCCTGACTGTGGCCATAACTGAGTTGAGATACTGGTCCATTTTTGTCTCCTTTAGTACCAGTTGAACCTGCCGATATTATAAAGAACACGCACCCCCGGATAACCAAATATCTATGTTTATCTCAAGCTTAATTGATGCAGATCAATACCATCATGTGCATATCACTGTGCCCGGGACATAAATGTCAAAGCACTACATTTGGCTTCGTGGATTAAGCGGTTTTAAGTATCGCGTCTATTCTGCCATTACGGTTCGAACAACATCAGCGAGTTCTTTAGCCAATAGGTTGACCTGATTTTCATTGGTGCCTTCCAGGGTCACACGAATGAGCGGTTCGGTGCCTGATGGCCGCAGGATTACCCTGCCGGTATCACCCAATTGCCCTTGTATATTCTTCACGGCGTGATTGATTGTTGCAGAGTTTTCAAGATCTGTTACCACGCCACTAACCGGCACATTAATCATGACCTGTGGCAGTTTTTGTACATCCGAGGTTAATTCCGAGAGCGCTTTCCCGCTGCTGACCATCACCTCAAGTACCTGCAGTGCACTGACAATTCCGTCACCTGTGCTGGTTCTGTCGAGGCATAAAAGGTGACCTGATGCCTCCCCGCCCAATGTCCAACCGTTGCTGACCAGGGCCTTGTGTACGTGGCGGTCGCCAACAGGAGAGCGCATGAATGGGATATTGCGTTTCTTCAACGCCAGTTCCAGGCCAAAATTACTCATGACTGTCCCAATCACACCACCTTGAAGCAGACCCTGATCCTGCCGCGACGTGGCCAGGACATAAAGCAACTCGTCTCCATTAACAGTTTCACCTTTGGCGTTCACCATCACTACCCGGTCACCATCACCGTCCAGGGCAATACCAACATCAGCACCATGGCTGATGACTGCCTGGCTGACAAACTCGGGATAAGTAGACCCGCAACGCTTGTTGATATTCATTCCGTCTGGTGTTGCACCAACGGTGATTACTTCCGCACCCAACTCTTCAAAAACAGCCGGAGCTACCTTGTAGGTAGCGCCATTGGCACAATCGACCACGATCTTCAGACCCCGCAATGTAATCTCGAAGGGTATTGTGCCTTTACAAAATTCAATATAACGACCAGCGGCATCATCGATGCGCACTGCTTTACCCATTTTTTCAGATGCTATGGTCGAGAAAGGCTTTTCGAGTTCGGCTTCAATTGCCTGTTCTACTTCATCGGGCAATTTTTCGCCATAGGCAGAAAAAAACTTGATGCCATTATCATAAAAGGGATTATGTGAGGCACTGATAACGATTCCCGCACAGGCATGCAAGGTTCTGGTCAGATAGGCAATGGCCGGTGTCGGCATAGGTCCGAGCAAAGCCACGTTGGCACCGGCAGCGGCCAGGCCTGCTTCCAATGCCGATTCGAACATATAACCCGAGATTCGTGTGTCTTTACCAATAACTACCGAACGTGAATCCCCATTGGCCAGCACCAGACCTGCAGCACGTCCCAATCGCAACATGAAATCTGCCGTGACCGGTGTATCACCTACACGGCCACGTATACCGTCCGTTCCAAAATATTTATTTTTCATAACCTGTATTTTACGCCCATGCTTAAAAAAGTGCAGTTGCTACCGCTAGTGCATCATTGGTTTCTGCAACATCATGAACCCTGACAATCGCTGCACCCATCTGCGCTGCGAGTACGGCAGCCGTGATGGAACCCGCAACCCGCCCTGCTACGTCCCTGCCGGTCAGTTGACCAATCATGGCTTTGCGGGATACCCCAACCAGTAGTGGATAACCGCTGCCAATAAGATCCGGCAGCGCATGAAAGAGCGCTATATTCTGTTTCAGGGTCTTGCCAAAACCAAACCCCGGATCCAGCACAATATTCTCTCTTGATATTCCGCTTTTTTCGCACAGACCTGCACGCTCCAACAAAAAACCCGTCACCTCGTTCACAACTTCATCGTAAACGGGATTGTTTTGCATATCACGGGGATTTCCCAGCATGTGCATAAGGCAAATGGGCACATCGAGTTCTGCTGCGGCTTGCAAAGCACCATGATGACGCAGCGCATACACATCGTTAATCATTCCTGCCCCTGCGGCCACAGCCTCGTGCATGACTTCCGGTTTACTGGTATCGATGGAAACCGGCACACGAAGTTGCGGCACGATGCTCTCAATAACCGGAATAACACGGTCAAGTTCCTGCTGCAAAGAAACCGCCTGCGCACCGGGGCGTGTTGACTCTCCGCCCACATCGATGATATCTGCGCCGGCATCCTGCATAGCCAGTGCGTGTTGAACCGCCTCGGTTTTGCCCAGCCATAATCCGCCATCAGAGAACGAATCCGGTGTCAGGTTGAGAACACCCATGATCCTGGTCCGGTCCAGTACAAGCTTCCTGCCGGCACAATCCAGTACACGAACGGTAGAATTCGATTTTGCGGGAACTGTAAAAGTCATTGTATGCACTCAAAAAAACAGCGCTGGTGAAGCGCTGTTTTTATTTAAGCAAACACTGAAAGCTACACTAGTGCTGTTCAGCCGTATCTCCAACAGAAGAGTCATCTCCGGCACTTGCTTCTGAATCGTTAACTGAATCATTTTTGTTTTCTTTTCCATTACCAGAATCGGAATCATCCCAGCCGTCAGGCGGATCAGGAATTTTCCCATCCATGATCTGGTCAATCTGCGCTGTACCTATGGTTTCATATTTCATCAAGGAGTCAGTCATGACCTCCAGTTTATCCCGGTTGGCAAGAAGCAGTTCTTTCGCGACTTCGTGCGCTGAATCAACGATCGAACGAATCTCGATGTCAATCTTGCGCGCAGTCTCGTCAGAGACATGCTTGTGCTGGGTCACTGAACGACCAAGAAAAACCTCTTCATCATCCTCTGCATAGGTCAACGGTCCAAGTGCCTCGCTCAAACCCCAGCGGGTTACGATGTTGCGGGCGATCTGGGTGGCACGCTCAATATCATTGGATGCGCCTGTGGTAACGTTCTCAGCTCCAAATATCAGCTCTTCGGCTACGCGTCCGCCAAACAAGCTGGCCATCTGGCTATCCAGTTGCAAACGTGAAATGCTGTATTTATCTGCCTCGGGCAGGAACATGGTCACACCCAGTGCGCGACCACGTGGAATAATGGTCACCTTATAAACCGGATCGTGTTCCGGCACCAGGCGTCCGACGATGGCATGCCCTGCTTCATGATATGCCGTCAGCTTCTTGTCTTTTTCTGACATGACCATTGAGCGTCTTTCAGCACCCATCATGATCTTGTCCTTGGCTCGCTCGAAATGATCCATGGAAACCGTCTTGGCAGCTTCACGGGCAGCAAACAAAGCGGCCTCGTTGACAAGGTTTGCGAGGTCAGCGCCGGAAAATCCTGGCGTGCCACGTGCAATCTGTCGTGGTTCCACATCGTCACCCAGCGGCACCTTGCGCATATGTACTTTCAAAATGCCTTCGCGACCGCGAATATCCGGTAACGGTACAACCACCTGGCGGTCAAAACGACCCGGCCGTAACAAGGCTGGATCGAGTACGTCCGGACGGTTGGTTGCGGCGATAACGATGACACCTTCGCCGCCTTCAAAACCATCCATTTCAACCAGTAGCTGGTTCAATGTCTGTTCACGCTCATCATGTCCGCCACCAAGCCCGGCACCACGGTGACGTCCGACCGCATCAATTTCATCAATGAAGATAATGCAAGGCGCATGCTTCTTCGCCTGATCGAACATATCGCGTACGCGGGATGCACCCACGCCAACAAACATCTCTACGAAATCGGAACCGGAAATTGAAAAGAACGGTACCTTGGCTTCACCGGCAATGGCACGCGCCAACAGTGTTTTACCCGTACCCGGGGAGCCCAGCATCAAAACGCCACGAGGAATGTGACCGCCCAGTTTCTGGAATTTACCCGGATTACGCAAGAATTCCACCAACTCCTCGACTTCTTCCTTGGCCTCTTCAACACCTGCCACATCGGCAAAAGTGACCTTGATCTGGTCTTCACCCTGGAGTTTTGCCTTACTCTTGCCAAAGGACATGGCACCGCGACCACCGCCACCGCCCTGCATCTGGCGCATGAAATATACCCACAAGCCCACCAGCAGCAACACCGGTATGATATTGATTAGCAGATCGAGGATAACCGAACGCTGTTTGGGTGGTTCGGCAGATATTTCTACGTTGTGCTCTACAAGATCATCCACGAGACGTGGGTCCGGCATACCAAAGGTTTGAAATTCCTTGCCATTGACATCGCGACCCTGGATTGTATTGCCTTCCGGGCTGCTGCTTATCGTGACTTCAGCGACGGTACCATTTCTCACATTATTGAGGAAATCCGAATAAGTGAATTCATCGGGGGTGGAGCCGACATTGCCGTAGTGATTAAAAATTGACATCAGCACCAACAGGATGATGCCCCAGGTAATCACATTTTTTAACATATCATTCAATCGTTTATCCTCTTTAATATGAGAGTCAGAAACGCGCTGCGCCACTGACTACACACTTTCATTGTAACTTGCGCCGATGGCCCAGTATATAAACTTCCCTGCTACGGGGTCTGGAGGCTGCAGGCTTCCTGATCTGTACCTTCTCAAACATAGACCGGACATTCTTCACAAATCCGTCAAAACCTTCACCGTGAAAAACCTTGACGACAAAATTACCGCCGGGCTCCAGCCACTTTTCTGCGAAAGCCAGTGCGAGTTCAGCCAGGTACATTGCACGTGGCTGATCAACCGCACCCATCCCACTCATATTGGGTGCCATGTCCGACAACACAAGATCAGCATACTGACTATTCATTGCCTCCTCCAACAGTGCCAAAGGTTCATCTTCCGTGAAATCACCCTGAATAAAGTACACGTTTTCCAGTGGGTCCATCGGCAGAATATCCAATGCGATGATTTGGCCACTGCCAGCCAGTGCCAGCTGTACAACCTGGGTCCAGCTGCCCGGGGCTGAACCAAGGTCTACCACCCGCATACCTTTGCGTAACAAATGGTATTTATCATTCAGCTCCATCAGCTTGAAAGCTGCCCTGGAACGCAAACCCTGTTGCTGGGCTTGTTTGACGTACTGATCGTCAAAATGTTCCGCCAGCCAGCGGCGACTGCTTTTGCTTTTTGCCATTATTCAGCTTCCTCCAACCAGGCTCACTCTAACCCCATTTATTTTCACAGGGTGTTAAAATGCTAGTTTGCCACAACAGGAACAAGCAGATGCCATTAAAAGCTGCGCAAAGGAAGAATTTACGGGGTCAGGCCCATCACCTGAAACCGTACGTAACCGTCGCTGACAAGGGCTTAAGTGAATCGGTTGTCGCCGAGATCGGGCGTGCATTAAGCGACCATGAACTCATCAAGGTTAAGCTCAGAGGCGACCGCGATAAACGCAAAGAGTGGGCACTTGATATCGCAACACAGTGTAAGGCTGAGTTGGTACATAGCATCGGTCAGGTCGCCTGCTTTTATCGGAAAAATGAGGAAAAGCCCGTAATTAATCCAGGTTAGATGCCTGATGCTTTCACATTGCGACTGTTTTGGTAAAGGAGTTTCAGACGCGTGGAGTTCAATTTAGAAGTACCGCAAAACCAATTCTTCATACGGTCTGTCAGTGAAAAGGGTATCTGTGTTAATCACGATTTCTTCAACAGGCCAATAATCATATCCGGCCAGCGGATCGTTCCAGACTGGAATGTAGCGTCTGTTGATGACATTGACGAAGAAAGTTTGCTGGCAGTATTCGAACTGGAGCCTGAGGTGATATTGATCGGAACCGGCAACACCCAGGTATTTTTACCACCTGCCATCCAGGTTCACTTCTTCCGCCGCAATATTGGATTTGAAGTCATGACAACGGATGCTGCCTGTCGTACTTTTAATGTTCTGGCCGCTGAAGGACGTCACGTGGTCGCCGCTTTGTTACCTCTTATTCCATAAAAGGCGCTTCCATAATTCCTTCACGTTTGGAAATTTCCCGCAACTTTGCCAGTGCAGCCAGCTGCACCTGTCTAACCCTTTCCCTGGTCACGCCAAGGAGCTCACCGACTTCCTCTAGCGTTCGCCGACCCTGACCGTGGAGGCCAAAACGGTGCTCAACAACAATACGTTGCTGCTTGGGTAACAAATCCAGCCAGTGCCCCAATAATTTACCTGCAGCCTGCTCGGCGTATTCATTTTCGGGAGTATGAGTCTGCTCGTCCGCAATTGAATCGAGGACCGACCTGTAGCCGTTGGAGGAACCATCAGCTGAAGATGCTGGTTCATTGAAACTAAACAGCGCATAGAGGGCGGCACTTGGTTTCTTCAGTTGGCCAGCCACTTCGTCAACTTTGGGTCGCCGACCCATTTTCTGTTCAAGTTCGCGTGTCGTACGCAGGTAGTTGGTCAGTTCACGAATCACGTGTATTGGCAAACGTACAGTACGACATTGGTTCATGATAGAGCGCTCAACCGATTGCCGTATCCACCAGGTAGCGTATGTGGAGAATCGGAACCCTCGTTCCGGGTCGAATTTCTCAACTGCACGTATCAGGCCCAGGTTTCCTTCTTCAATCAGATCCAGCAAAGGCAGGCCTCTATTGATATAAGAGCGTGCAACTTTGACCACCAGGCGCAGGTTACTCTCAATCATACGCTGGCGACTGGGCATGCAACCGCCATGCGCAGCGCGTGACAGCGACTTTTCCTCGTCGGCGGTCAGTAGTTTGGCACGTCCAATTTCACTGAGATATATACGCGTAACATCGCCGTGATGCAGTTTCCTGCTCTTGGCGTTGGCATTAACTGCGTGATCAAACTTGAGGTCCTTTTTTGCAGCTTTGCCTTTCAAATCCCGCAGACGCTTATCTCCCGTATTTTCTTTTTTCATCCCCCCCCATCCTTGTTCAAGTGGTTCACAAAAGATCAGGCTCATTCCGTCGCCCCCTCGCTCATCCATGACAAAACTAAAATATTCATACGGAATGAATGAATGAAATTATCACAATCCTTAACAAATGTCACAAACTCTGCTCCTGGTAATTTCCTACTTACCTAAGTACGAAGCAGCTGGATAAATGTTGGTGATCTATTTCTTGGGAAGATAATTCAGCGGGTTAGTGGGCTTTCCGAGGACGCGTATTTCAAAATGCAGGAGTTGATCGTTACTACTATTTCGACCCATTTCGGCAATTTTCTGACCCACCCACACCTGGTCACCCTCTTTCACGAGACGCACCCTGTTGTGAGCATAGGCGCTGAGCATTTTTTCACTGTGTTTTACAATGATCAATTCACCGTATCCTATCAGGCCGTTGCCGCTATAAACCACCTGACCAGCAGATGAAGCAGTGATTGCCTGGCCTTCTTTTCCAGCAATGTCGAGTCCATTGCGCGCCGGGTCGCCGGCAACAAAGCCTCTGATCACACGTCCATTAGTGGGCCATTTCCAGCTCTTTGGATCTGCTTTAGTACTTACAGGAGGTTTTGCTGATGCTGGTTTTGCTGCCTTAGCACTGGCGGCAGTCACCGGAGCAGTTCTAGCCGGTTCTGGTGCTGCACGGGTCGAAGCTGCGGGGCTTGCAATCGTTTTGGTGCTTACCTGCCCCGGCGTTTTTGCGCCCGTAATCTTCACACCGGATGAAGTTTCACGATACGCTGAACTGGTGGCGGGTGATTTTAGCTGCAATTTTTGATCAGGGTAAATGGTATAGGGACTCGGTATTCTGTTCAGTTTCGCCACCTCCATTGGGTCCAGGCCATAACTGAATGCTATTGCATAAAGCGTATCGCCCTTTCTGACATAGTAGGCTCCATCTGCATCCAATTGCCGTTTAACAATGGCGGTCTGTGGTTTGGTAACCGGTGCCGACCGATGGTGACGGTGGCAACCCGACAAGACAAGCAGGCTAAAAATAATCAGCAAAATAATGATTTTGGTATGTAGGCGTCCGCTTTGAACGTTACCGGCGGTGATACGCATTATGGATTTGCCTTAATGATTGCAAACACAACCACGGCAAGTACGATCATCACCCAACCGATCAGGTCGATGTACTTTCGCATATGCGCAGCCAGTTTCTCACCACCCAGCCGGATAAGTGCTGCAACGAGAAAAAACCGGCCGCCCCGGCCTATAACGGAACCCCCGATAAAAGCCAGCCATGGCATTCCAACAACACCCGCGCTGATTGTAAATACCTTGTAAGGAATCGGGGTAAAACCTGCCAGCAGAATGTACCAGAACCCCCAGGTTTCAAAAGCCTCAACTGCACTGGTAAAGGTACCGGCATAGTGGGATTCCATTAACCATGGCTCTATCCATCCGAACGCCAGTTTGCCTATCAGGTAACCCGCCATGCCGCCCAGGACAGAAAACAATGTACATATTGCGGCATATGACCACGACTTCTTCGGTCTGGCCAGGCACATGGGCATCAACATGACATCCGGGGGTACGGGAAAAAAACTGGATTCAGTGAAACTCAGAGTCGCCAACAACGCAGGCGCCCTGCGATGGGCTGCTAAGGTAATAACACGATCATATAATTTCAGAAACATATCCGGACTGGTCCTGCCTATGCCAAACCACTGAGTAAGGGAACGAATACAACGGCACCAAGATCAGTTTCTTCAAAACCATCCTCATTGCGCCGCACTGTAATTAAACGCTGTTGACCATTTTTCTCAACTGGAATCACCAGCACACCACCGATGCGGAGTTGCTCCAGTAGTTCCATTGGAAGACTCTGCGCCACCGCAGTCACTATGATGCCATCAAAAGGAGCCTGGCTTGGCCAGCCCAGATGACCATCCGCGTAACGAACATAAATATTATTAAGACGCAGGTTGTGGAAACGCCGGCGCGCAAGCTTCAGCAACTCTTCTATTCTTTCTACTGTGAACACCTTTTTTACCAGGTGTGACAAAATCGCTGCCTGGTAGCCGGAACCGGTACCCACCTCAAGAACTTTCTCCGGCTGACCACCGTCCAGGATAGCTTCCGTCATACGGGCAACGATCCATGGCTGTGAGATGGTTTGGCTTTGCCCGATCGGTAAGGCCGTATTTTCATACGCCCGGCTGGACAGTGCCTCGTCTACAAACTTGTGGCGGGGGACCTGGGTTATCGCCTTCAGTACCCGCTCATCGCTGATACCTTCCTGGCGTAAAGTCGTTACGAGGCGGTCACGCGTACCCTGGGAGGTCATGCCGATGCCACGGTTTTCACTGTGAAGCTTACGTTTATGAATCATGAAGGGTCTGTTTCCTGCCTCAAGCCAATGCCAATTGCGTTCACCCAGCCGGCCACCTGATCCAATGCCTGGTAGCGTGTCAGATCCACATGAATGGGGGTGACCGAAATACATTTACGCCTTATGGCGTCAAAATCCGTACCTGGTCCGGCGTCCTGTTCCGCACCGGCCGGTCCTATCCAGTACATCTCACGACCGCGTGGATCAACGGTTTTGACGACCGGTTCCGCACGGTGCCGGTGTCCAAGGCGCGTAACTTCAATACCCCTGATTTCCGACCAGGGGCAATCGGGTACGTTTACATTGAGTATGGTATCCGCAGGCAAGGGGTCACGTTGTAACTGCCTCACCAACCGTATGGCAGCCTCGCCCGCCGTATCATAATAGTGATGCCCCGAATCATCACCAAACACCAGCGACATCGCCAGTGCCGGATAGCCGAGAAACCGGCCTTCCATGGCTGCTGCCACCGTACCAGAATAGATGACATCATCACCCAGGTTGGCACCGGCGTTGATGCCGGACACCACAATATCAGGATCTTCCGCCAATAGACCGGTCAACGCCAGGTGCACACAATCCGTTGGAGTACCTGAAACTCGAAAGACCCCGGACTCCAGTTCCTTGATCCGAATCGGCGCGTCCAGTGTCAGTGAATTACTCGCTCCACTGCAGTTCTTGTCCGGGGCAACTATAGTCACATTACCCAGACCACGCATGCTGTCTGCCAGGACACGAATACCGATGGCTTCAATGCCATCATCATTGCTAATCAGAAATTCCATTAGCCCGGACATTTCAGCAAGGATTCGGAATTTGCGCGGTCACTGGCGAAACAGTTTGGTTGATCGTTCGCGGGAGCATAGCGGTAGCTATGGTTCAAGAAGGATCGGCCGAAATGTGAAGTCAGAGGCCGTGCAAAACCGGATAGGACAAACGGTAACCGGAACAAATACACAAAAACAGCCCCATATGATTGTAATGTATATTGAATATTCATTATCAAGTCCGCCTTGGTAAAATGACCGGGTTTGATAGCCCGTGACTGTGGATGCCTGGCAAATTAGAATAGCGGTATCTGAATTAAACAATAAATAATCACTCCCGGAGCACCCATGGTCACACTGAATCCTACTGATTTATTCGATGTCCGAAGCCTTTTGACCGAAGAAGAGCAAATGATACAGGACACCGTTGCCCGCTTTGTTGATGAGCGTGCACTACCCCTGATGGCGGATGCCTTTGACAAGGCAAAATTTCCGATGGAACTGATACCGGAAATGGCTGAACTTGGTCTGTTGGGTTCAAGCCTGGAGGGTTACGGTTGTGCCGGGTTGAACGGCGTGTCTTACGGCTTGATCTGCCAGGAGCTTGAGCGTGGCGATTCCGGTCTGCGCAGCTTTGCCTCGGTTCAATCAAGCCTGTGTATGTATCCAATTCACGCTTACGGTTCTGAAGAGCAAAAACAACGCTGGTTGCCGGATATGGCGGCAGGCAAGGTCATCGGCTGTTTTGGTCTCACCGAGGCCCATGGCGGTTCAGACCCTGCCAACATGAAAACAAATGCCAGGCGGGACGGCGATGACTGGATCATTAATGGTTCAAAGATGTGGATAACCAACGGCAATATCGCAGATATCGCGATCATCTGGGCGAACACCGATGATGGCATCATGGGATTTGTCCTGGAAAAGGGCATGGCCGGTTTTGAAGCGCAGGAGATTCACGGCAAGATGTCTTTGAGGGCATCAGTAACATCCGGGCTGTTCTTTGATAATGTACGGGTTCCGGAGGCCAATCGCCTACCCAACGTTATCGGTCTGAAAGGGCCACTCGGTTGTCTGACACAGGCGCGCTACGGTATTACTTGGGGTCCTATCGGTGCCGCGATTGCCTGTCTGACTGAAGTGGTGGATTACACGGCTGACCGTAAGTTATTCGGCCGGCCCCTGGCAGCCAACCAGGCCATCCAGATCCGCCTTGCCGACATGGCGCGACGTATCACGACTGCGCAATTATTGTCGCTGCAACTCGGTCGCTTAAAGGATGCCGGCAAGATGGCGCCCACGCAGGTCAGCCTGGCCAAGTGGAACAATGTGCGCATGGCGCTGGATATCGCCCGTGACTGCAGGGATATACTCGGTGGCGCCGGTATTACCGTCGAACATACCGCCATTCGCCACATGCTGAACCTTGAGAGTGTTATCACCTATGAAGGGACGGAAACCGTCCATCAGTTGGTGATCGGTAGGGAATTGACGGGGATCAACGCTTTTTGATTGATTTGGGTTTAGATAATTAGTGGTTCTGGTTGCAACTCGATACCAAACCGGTTCTGAACCGAAGTTTTAATAGCATCGGCGAGAGTTAGAATTTCATCTCCTGTTGCATTGCCCTTGTTTATCAGCACAAGCGCATGCTGGTCCGAAACTGCCGCTCTGCCCATTGAGCGGCCTTTCCAGCCACAGTGTTCAATTAGCCAGGCGGCGCTGAGCTTGGAGCTATTGCCTGCGGAATAGACGGGCAGGCCTGCAAATTCCTTTGCCAGCAAATCTGCGGTTGCCCGGCTGACCACGGGGTTTTTAAAGAAACTGCCTGCGTTGCCAACGACGTTTGGATCGGGAAGTTTGCGTTGGCGGATGCGAATAACGGCCTCACTTACCTGTTTTGCAGTGGGCACATCGATACCCATGGATAACAGCTCTTCACCCAAACCTTTATAAGCCAGATTTGGTTTGAACCTGCGATTCAGACGCAACCGGATTGCCGTGATCAGGTGCTTTCCGGCATCGTATGATTTGAAACGGCTGTTGCGATAAGAAAGGTCGCAGTCCTGCCGGGCGAATTCGCAGGCTTGCCCGCTTTTTAGATCAAATGTTTGCACGCAGTCGAGTACATCTGCAAGTTCCACACCATAGGCACCGATGTTTTGCATCGGCGCGGCACCCGCCAGGCCGGGGATCAGGGAAAGGTTTTCAATACCTGACAAGCCTTGGTCAAGACTCCATAAAACCAGTTGGTGCCAGTTTTCCCCGGCGTGAGCTTCCACCAGGACTTCATCGTTCGAATCTTCGATGATTCTCTTCCCCGTGATCCGGTTCAATACCACGCTGCCCTCAACATCACCGGCAAACAGGATATTGCTGCCACCGCCCAAAATGAGGTCACGTTTAACATCAAACCGCTGTTCAGCTGTGAACGCTTGCAAATCCTCTTCGGACTCAAGTATGAGTAACTGACCGGCGCGGGCCTCGACTGAAAAACTGTTGAGTTGTTTTAACGAAGCGCCAGGTACCCGCTTCATGTGGACCTTTGTGCTTCGATGGCTTTCAGGCAATCTCCAACCAGGTCCGGTCCCTTGTAAACAAACCCGGTGTAGAACTGCACCAAATCAGCACCCAGTTGGATTTTCTCGGCGGCATCTTCACCGTCGGTGATGCCACCGGTACCTATCAAGGCAATCTCAGGTGGAAGGTGTGCACGAAACGCTGCCAATACGTGATTCGCCATTTCCTTTACGGGCGCTCCACTCAGACCGCCTTGCTCGTCTGCATGTCGCATGCCTTTTACAGCATCACGTGAAATCGTGGTATTGGTCGCGATCAGACCGTCGAATTCGTTTTGGATGACAACTTCTGCCATGCGGGGTATCTGCTTGTCTTCGAGATCGGGGGCTACTTTAACCACCAGCGGTACCCGTTTTTCGAACTCATCGGCCAATTCCAGTCTTCGGGAATTCAATACCGCCAGCAAAGAGTTGAGTTGTTCAGTATCCTGCAGTTCACGCAAACCCCGGGTGTTTGGCGAAGATATGTTGATCGTGATGTAGTCTGCATACGGGTACACTTTTTCAAGACAGATGAGGTAATCATCGGCCGCCTTTTCATTTGGCGTATCGAAGTTTTTGCCGATGTTGATACCGAGTATGCCTTTGAACCGATGCTTCTTTGCCTGTTTCACCAGGTGATCGACACCCTTGTTATTGAAACCCAGGCGGTTAATCATGGCATTGGCTTTCTGAATACGAAATATACGCGGCTTGGGATTGCCAGGTTGCGGACGCGGTGTAACCGTGCCAACTTCAATAAAGCCAAAACCGAGACTGCCGAGCGCCTCGATGTAATCTCCGTTTTTATCCATACCCGCAGCCATACCCACGGGGTTTGGAAATTCCAGACCCATTACCGTCACCGGCAGACTTCTGGTCTTGCAAAGCAGATGGGTGGCACCCACGCCGTAACCCAGGCGCAGGCCCTCCAGAGCGAGTCCGTGCGCAGTCTCCGGATCCGCTATGAAGAGGGCCTTACGTATTAAGGAATACATGTCCTGGCGTTACCCGTTCCCGCCTACAGGTCAAATTTAATACCCTGTGCCAATGGCAGGTCAGTGCCCCAGTTGATGGTATTGGTCTGGCGCCGCATGTAGAACTTCCAGGAGTCTGAGCCGGATTCACGGCCGCCACCTGTTTCCTTTTCACCACCGAAGGCACCGCCAACCTCGGCACCGGAAGTACCGATATTGACATTTGCGATACCACAGTCTGAACCCACTGCCGACAGGAAACGCTCGGCATTACGCATATTCATTGTGAAAATCGCAGAAGAAAGTCCCTGGGGAACCCCATTGTGTATGGCAATGGCCTCATCAAGGTCACTGAACGGGATGATATACAGAATCGGCGCGAAGGTTTCATCCTGCACAATCTGCCATTCGTTTTTGGCTAGAATAATCGTAGGTTCAACAAAGCAACCGGGCCTGTCCAGACGTTTGCCACCCGCGAGCACTTTGCCACCCTCGCTGACAGCCGTTTCAATTGCGGTTTCATAATATTTGACTGCAGATTCATCAGTGAGAGGGCCCATGAGTGTTGCAGGGTCAAGCGGGTCACCAATGGTCACTTGCTGGTAAGCATTGACCAGCGATTCGGTGACACGATCCAAGATGGATTGATGGACAATCAAACGCCGCGTGGATGTGCAGCGCTGACCCGCAGTACCAACTGCACCGAACACAATGCCGGGGATGCACATTTCCAGATCCGCCGTTTCATCCATGACGATGGCATTATTGCCACCCAGTTCCAATATACTGCGACCCATGCGGGCGGCGACTTTCTGCCCGACCTGTCGGCCGATATTGGTTGAGCCTGTAAAGGATATCAGCTCGACGCGCTTGTCATTGACAAAACGCTCAGCCAGATCATGACCGTCTTCCATAAAGCAATGAAAGATCGATGGGTAGCCAGCTTCCTCCAGCGTTGCATTACAGATATTCTGTACTGCTACACAGCACAATAAGCCGCTGTGCGCTGGCTTCCAGATCGTAGTGTCACCGCAGATGGCAGCAATAAATGCATTCCAGGCCCAAACCGCAACGGGGAAATTGAAAGCTGAAATTACACCGACCACACCCAGTGGGTGCCATTGTTCATACATGCGGTGTAGCGGGCGTTCGGAGTGCATCGTGTTGCCATATAACATGCGTGACTGGCCGACTGCGAAATCACCGATGTCGATCATTTCCTGGACTTCACCATCACCTTCAGTCTTGATCTTGCCCATTTCGAGGCTGACCAGGCTGCCCAATGCGTCCTTGTGCTTGCGTAGTGCTTCGGTGCACAAGCGAACGGCGTTACCACGCTCCGGTGCAGGTACCTGTCTCCATTCCTTGAATACTTCCCTCGAGTGGGTTACGAGTTTTTCGTAATCGTCCGCAGAGGCTCCATACACACGAGCAATCACTTCTCCAGTTGAGGGGTTGATCGCTTCTTTTACACCGGCATCGGTTGTGGTTGACCATTCACCATTGCCGAGATAGGCACCAGGATTGAAATCTTTTATGCCAAGGGATTTGAGAAATTCCATATTGCTATCTGCCTTTTCGGTTTTGAATCGGTGCTTGCCAGGTGGGCTGGCACCGTTCATTAATTAATCTTGATTGAACCCGCTATTATCGCATTGCGCGGGTGGTGATGCCTATAGCAGATCGTCAGACGCGTCACTTTGGCTCCGATAACCCACAATTTTTTACGGCGACCGGGAACCACCGCTTAAAGATCAGGTCATAGCGTGCAACGTAATGGTAAATCAGGGTTGAATTAAATCATGCTATGCTCAACTTTAAAGGGAAAGGGCGTGTGACAACGCTCCAGGCAGTTAAATTAATCAAACCAGGTAAATTACCTGAGGTTCCTTCACTGGTAAAGCCGATCAGTGCGGGACCGGTTCAAACATGTGGAGTGCAGGGCGGAGTGAGTGAAGCCAAGGTCGATCAATTGCTGGTAGAACGGGTACAAAAAGGCGATAAGCGCGCCTTTGACCTGTTGATACAGAAATATCAGCATCGCATCGTTAGCCTGGTGTCACGTTACGTGTCCGATCCATCCGAAGCGCAGGATGTCGCGCAGGAAGCATTTATTAAGGCCTACAGGGCTGTCAAACGCTTTCGTGGTGACAGTGCTTTTTATACCTGGTTGTATCGAATAGCGATCAATACTGCGAAAAACTGGATCGTTGCGAAAAACCGTCGACCTCCAGCCAGCGATATCGATGCTACTGACGCTGAGCAATACGGTATCAGTAGCCGTCTGAGAGAAAACGCCACACCCGAAAATGAATTGTTGCGTGAGGAAATTGAACATACGGTGTTTGACACCATTGCCAAGCTTCCGGAAGATTTGCGCACGGCCATCATGCTCCGCGAGATGGATGGCATGAGCTATGAAGAGATCGCGGTCACCATGGAATGCCCGATCGGTACCGTTCGCTCGAGAATATTTCGTGCGCGCGAAGCGATTGATGAGAAACTAAAACCCCTTCTTGGTGGTCACAACAACTAGTGGGGAATAAAAAGTGATATCTGAAATGGATATCCAGCACAGGTAATAGCAGAAATGAGTAAGGAATCTTTAGAACATCTTTCCAGCCTAATGGATGGTGAACTTTCACGTGAAGCCGGGTCGTTCCTGACACGCAGGCTGTTTTCTGATGATGGGATGTGCGAAACATGGGAGCGTTATCACCTGATTCGTGATTGCATACGTCAACCAGGCAGCAAACAGGTGGTCACCGGTTTGAGTGCAAGACTCAGTGTTTCCCTTGATGCTGAAGAGGTACCGACCGTATCGGCGTGGCGTAATAACCGCTGGTTAAAGCCGGTATCCGGTCTGGCTATTGCTGCGAGTGTTGCATTAATGGCTATCGTGGTCACTGCACCGCAATCCGGCCAAGTGCCTGCAGAAGGTGATGCAGCATTGGCGCCACCGGTTGCTCAGCCTTTTGTCAGCCCGAATACGCTGGCTCGTTCACCGGTATCGCAAGCTGCCAGTTTTGCACCGGCACAACAGGCTAATTCAAATCGTCTGAATGCTTATCTTCTGCGTCATAACCAGATGGCCAGAACGGCTGGAAGACAGGGGTTTGTTTCTTTTGTACCCATTGTCGCTACACCCAGGAATGCAGTTGCAGATAATTCCGAAGACAAGTCAGAATCTGCTGTATCCGGTTCTGAACCGGCAACTCCCGAAAATAGATGAGGTTTTTACCAGGTAGGTCTCTGTTGCTTCTGATTTCGATCAGCATCAGCGGTTTGGCCATGGCCGGGGAGTCCCAACAGGCCCGCGACTGGTTGGAGCGCATGACTGCAGCCATGAGCCAGATGAATTACCAGGGAACGTTTGTATACGTTCGTGATGGTGCTGTTGAAACCATGCGAATTACACACGTGACCGACGAGTCCGGTGTGCGGGAGCGTTTGTACTCGGTCAGCGGACCGCATCGTGAGGTCATTCGCGACAGGAAAGGTGTCCGCTGCGTGTTGCAGGATGCCGCGTCAGTAGTGGAAGACCAGGTCGTAGCCAGTTCTTATTTCCCCGAACTCCCCCTATCGATAATCGATGGAGATACCAGTGGTTACCAGTTAGAGACAGGTGGCGAAGCAAGGATTGCCGGACACACGGCCCGGCGCGTGACGATATCACCCGAAGATAGTTTCCGTTACGGCTATGATTTCTGGCTGGAGGAGCAAACCGGCCTGTTACTGAAGTGGGAACTGTTTGATACAGACCACAGGCCGCTGGCCAAACTGATGTTTACAGATTTTGCAATGGGCTCTTCGGTTAATTTGGATGAGCTTGAATCAGATTCGCGTGCCGAAGACTTTGTTGAAATGAAGACTTTCAGCCTGCAAAACACCGTGGTTACCCGGTCCACTCCGCGTTGGCAACCGGCCAGGTTACCGCCCGGTTTTCAGCTCGCATCTCATAGCCGCCACAAGACCGGAGCCGATGGTGTGTATGAGCATATGGTTTATAGTGATGGTCTGGCGGCTGTATCGGTTTATGTTGAGCAACAGGGTATTGAAGCCGAGGTCAAACCCGGCATCAGCCAATTGGGCACCAACAATGCGTATACCACTAAACAGGGTGAATTACAGATAACTGTTATTGGTGAGGTTCCGGCAATTACTGTCAAAACTATCGCCAATGAAATGGCACTCTCCGTCGCCTCAAATTAACAGGTTTCAAACCAGCATGATTGAACAGAACGTGCAGGTATTGCGTTGCGACAAGGAAAGTCTTTGGGTACGCATTGGCACACAATCGGGTTGTTCAACCTGCGACAATGGAAAGGGTTGTGGTGCCGGTCTTTTCGCAAAACTAATTCGGCGCAAACCCGTCATTTTAGAATTGGCGCGAAATGAAATGGTTGTCGAGGCAGGTCAAATGCTGACCCTGGCTTTTCCAGAGCAGGTATATTTGAAGCTGGTCTTTGCTTCTTATGGCTGGCCGCTGATAGCTGCGTTGGCCGGCGCGCTTGCCGGATACAGCCTGACCTCATGGGCAGGACTCCAGGCGGTAGCGATTGATGCAGCAACACTTTCAGGCGGTGTGCTGGCAGCGTGGGTTACCATGCGGTTTTTCAGGAGCCGAGATACTGCGGAGACTATTCTTAATTCGCTGCATATGACGATTTGTAATCCCTCGAACACACCCAATATGTGTACCGGTATGGTGAAAAAACCGGAACACCATTAAACCGAAAAAAATAGTTTTTGATCCAGGAGTTAAAAGATGAAACAAAAAATTACCTTACAGTTTGCGGTGCTGCTAATGCTGTTTATGAGCTTACCGGTTGCCGCAAGGGTGACCGGCTTGCCCGACTTTACGGAACTTGTAGAAAAAGCAGGTCCTGCGGTCGTAAATATTCGCGTTACCCAGTTTGGTACCCGTGGTTCGGACTCGCCTGACCTGAATGGTGAGCAGGGTGAGGGGCATCCTGAAATTCCCGAGTTCTTCAGGCGATATTTCAATGTCCCCAATAATCCCAACGGCAGAGAACCCGATCGTATGGGGGCCGGTTCGGGCTTCATATATGATACTGAGGGATATATACTGACCAATCATCATGTTGTTGCAGATGCCGATGAAATCATTATTCGCATGGCGGATCGCCGTGAATTTGAAGCCGAGTTGATTGGTTCGGATGAGGCAAGTGATATTGCCGTTCTAAAAATTACGGCGAATGAGGATCTGCCGTTTCTGCGACTCGGTAAATCGGAGCCTGTCAAAGCCGGCGAGTGGGTTGCGGCCATCGGTTCACCGTTCAATTTCGAACAAAGTGTTACTGCGGGTATCGTCAGTGCCAAGGGCAGAACCAACCGCGCGCAACAATATGTGCCGTTTATCCAAACCGATGTCGCAATCAATCGCGGAAACTCCGGTGGGCCGCTACTGAATATGGATGGCGAGGTTATCGGTATCAACTCCTGGATTCTTAGCTCGGGCGGTGGTTACATCGGCTTGTCATTTTCAATTCCGATTGAGGTGGCTGTGAGCACGGCAAAACAATTACGTGAGACGGGCAAGGTTGAGCGCGGTCTTTTGGGTGTTATCGTTGGTGCGGTCACACGTGAAATGGCCGAGGCGCTTGGTCTTGACCGGCCTGTGGGTGCACTTGTCAATGATGTTACCGCAGATGGCTCAGCCGAGCGGGCTGGAATCAAACCCGGTGATGTTATCCTGTCTTTCGATGATGCGCCGGTTGAAACCTGGAATGATTTGCCACCTCTGGTCGGTGCAAACCCGCCGGGTACAAAGGCCGTTGTCAGGGTTAGCCGGGAGGGTAAGGAAAAAACGTTCGATGTCACACTCGATGCACTGGATAGTGACGGCACGACAACCGTGGCTGACAGTGAGAGTGCACATAAAGCCGAGAATGTCCTCGGTCTGATGGTGGAAAACATCAACAGTGACCGGAGACGCGAACTCGGTGACCCTGATGGTGGTGTTGTAATTACCGAGATAGAAAGTGATGATGCATGGCGTGCAGGCCTGAGACCGGGTGACGTGATTCTGATGATCAATAATCAGGATGTCGACAACCTGGATGGTTTTGAGGATATGGTGGAAGATATTGAACCTGATCGTGCGGTGGCACTGCGGGTTTGGCGTAATGGGACAGCCAGTTTTATTGCATACACACCACGCGATAAAGATGAGGGATAGCCTGTAGTCAGTTATAATTACGGGCTTGGAAACAAGGAGGCCATTCGTTGTTTACAACGAATGGCCTTTGATTGTTAAGCATTTGAAAAACCAATGAAAAACCACAGCTGAAGCATCATATGGATCAGAATTACATCCGGAATTTTTCCATTATTGCCCATGTAGACCACGGCAAGTCGACTTTGGCCGACCGCTTTATCCAGTTGTGTGGTGCCCTGAGCGAGCGGGAAATGTCAGCTCAAGTACTTGATACCATGGATATAGAAAGAGAGCGTGGTATTACGATCAAAGCCCAGAGTGTTACCCTGGACTACAAATCTGAAGACGGTCAGGTTTACCATCTGAATTTCATCGATACGCCGGGTCACGTTGATTTTTCCTATGAGGTATCCCGTTCACTGGCTGCCTGTGAAGGGGCCTTGTTGGTCGTGGATGCGGCACAGGGGGTGGAAGCTCAAAGCGTGGCAAATTGTTACACCGCCGTGGAACTCGGACTGGAGGTTATACCGGTACTGAACAAGGTTGATTTGCCATCGGCGGAACCCGACAGGGTCAAGCAGGAAATTGAAGACATTATTGGTATTGAAGCGATAGATGCTCTTGATGTCAGCGCCAAGACCGGTTTTGGTATTAAGGAGGTTCTGGAACGTCTGGTCCGCGATGTTCCCCATCCGAAGGGTGATCCGAACGCACCGCTGAAAGCACTGATCATCGATTCCTGGTTTGATAACTACCTCGGTGTGGTGTCTTTGATCAGGGTGGTTGACGGTGTGGTCAATACGCGTGACAAAATAGAATTGATGTCCTCCAAAAATCAGCACCAGGTGGATCAGTTGGGTGTATTTACCCCCAAACGCGAAAACCGGGATGTGCTGTCAGCGGGTGAGGTGGGTTTTCTCGTTGCCAGTATCAAGGATATCCACGGTGCCCCGGTTGGTGACACTATTACATCGGCAAAATTACCTGCCAGTGAACCGCTTCCAGGTTTTGCCATGATGCAACCCAGGGTGTTTGCCGGTTTGTTCCCGACCGAGGCGGATGACTACCCCGATTTGCGTGAAGCGCTTGAAAGGCTGCAGTTAAATGATGCGGCCCTGAGCTTCGAGCCTGAAACCTCTGAAGCACTTGGGTTTGGCTTTCGTTGCGGGTTTCTCGGTCTGTTGCATATGGATATCGTCCAGGAACGCCTGGAACGTGAATACAACGTTGACCTGATAACCACGGCACCGACAGTTATTTATGAAGTTGAGTTGACCAGTGGTGAAGTGTTAACCCTCGAAAACCCGGCCAAGCTGCCGCCGGTCAATAAAATCGTTGAAGTACGTGAGCCTATCATCCAGGCCGATATCCTGGTGCCTCAGACATATGTAGGCTCTGTTATTGGTTTATGCGAGGATAAACGCGGCAGACAAGTGAGTATGCAATACCTCGGTGCGCAAGTCTCAATTCAGTATGAACTGCCACTATCGGAAGTAGTGCTTGATTTTTTCGACCGCTTGAAGTCAGTCAGTCGGGGTTACGCATCATTTGATTATCATTTTTTGCGGTTTACCGAGGGTCCCTTTGTTCGTGTTGACGTCCTGATAAATGGTGAGCGGGTGGATGCACTTTCACTGATCATGCATCGTGACCAGGCCCAGCGGCGTGGTCGTGAACTGGCTGTCAGTATGAAGGAACTGATTCCAAGGCAAATGTTCGACGTCGCGATCCAGGCTTCGGTCGGCGCACAGGTGATCGCACGAACAACGGTTAAAGCATTACGCAAGAATGTTACGGCAAAGTGTTATGGCGGGGACGTGTCACGTAAACGCAAGTTACTGGAGAAGCAAAAAGCCGGTAAAAAACGCATGAAACAGGTCGGAAGTGTCGAAATACCCCAGGAAGCATTTCTGGCAGTCTTGCAGCAGGATGGTAAAAAATAGGGTAGCCCGCGCCGGGTGAACCCAGAACAGGAAAAACTAAATGAATATTGATTTTGCATTGGTACTGGTGGTGTTGACTTCACTTTCCGGATTTATCTGGTTGGTGGACAGCTTGCTATTCAGACAGAAACGCATGGACCGTTCTGTTCAAAAGAGCATCGAACCAGCACGTGAACCGGTTATGGTGGAATATGCACGTTCGCTGTTCCCCGTACTACTGATCGTACTGGTGTTCCGGTCTTTCCTGTTTGAGCCTTTCAAAATTCCATCCGGGTCAATGATACCGACATTGCTGGTGGGCGATTTTATCGTGGTTAACAAGTTTTCTTATGGTGTTCGCTTACCGGTGCTTAACAAAAAAATTATTAATGTAGGGGAGCCCAAACGTGGCGATGTCGTGGTTTTCCGGTATCCTAAAGATACCAGTGTTAACTTTATCAAACGTGCCGTGGGTTTGCCGGGTGACTCGATCACCTATCGTGACAAGCAGCTTTTTGTCAACGGCGAGAAGGTGAAAGAGACCGCGGCAGGCCGGTTTGACAGCAGTGACGTTAAATGCACGACACCGGCAGTCGATGCGTCGCTTTTTTGGGAACAGTTGGGTGATGCGAATCACAATATTCTTTTACATGACCGTAGTGGCAGTCGAAATGGGCAGTGGGTTGTGCCGGAAGGTCACTATTTCATGATGGGCGATAACCGGGATCGCAGCAACGATAGTCGTGAGTGGGGATTCGTTCCGGAGGCGAATTTACTGGGTCGTGCGGTTGGCATTTGGCTTAATTTTGATTTTGAAAAGGGCTGTGCTGATTTCTCACGGGTCGGAAATGGAATACACTAGTGAAAACGCGATATAGTAAAAAAATGTATGGTTAACAGGATGCGGACTATGAAAATTAAAAAACAAAGTGGTATGACCTTGATCGGATTCATCATTGTTCTCGCTTTGGTACTCTTTTTATCTTTTATTGGAATGAAGATTGCACCGATTTATTTGGAGTACTACAGTGTGGTCAGTGCGATGAACGGGGTGGCGAAAGAGGGGGGGAGCGCGAGACTTTCACCTTTTGATGTCAGGGCAAAAGTTTTGAATCGGCTTTATCTCAGTTATGCGGCAGAAAATGTCAAGGAAAAGCATATCAAGCTGGTTCGACGCAATGGTGTCTATCTGCGTATCGCCTATGACGTACGCAAACCGGTCATTGGTAACCTTGATGTGATAGCGACGTTTGAAAAAAGCGTACGATTGGCCGACTGAAGCTGGCCGGATAAAGCCGTTCCCGGTTGAATACTTGTGAAATGAGGGAAATTCCCGGCATCCCCTATAGGTTCAAAGACCCAGAATTGTTGGCGCTGGCATTGTCACATCGCAGTATTGGCCGCCTCAACAACGAACGCCTGGAATTCCTGGGTGACAGTATCCTGGATTTTGTCGTTTCTGCACGCTTGTTTGATCTGAAAGCCGAAGCCAGTGAAGGTGATCTCACCCGTTTACGGGCACGTGTGGTACGTGGGAGTACGCTTGCAGTACTGGCCGCCGGTCTTAAGCTGGGCGATTTCATCAAACTGGGTGAGGGAGAGTTGAAATCTGGTGGGTTTAAGCGGGATTCGATCCTCGCGAATACACTGGAAGCCATATTGGGTGCCATCTATCTTGATGGTGGATTCGAATCCTGTGAGGAAGTTATCCTTCATATTTGCAACCCTTTTATTGCACTGCTTCCTGATGCCGATGAATTAAAAGATCCAAAGACCCGTTTGCAGGAGTGGTTGCAGGGTCATGGTCATTCATTGCCGGAATATACTGTTCTCAACGAAGAGGGGCCACCGCACAGGAAGCGGTTCCTGGTTGAGTGTGTTGCCCCGGCGATGGGTGTGAAGGTCACCGGCAAGAGTAGCAGCAGACGCAAGGCGGAGCAGATTGCTGCACTTGCAGCGTTTGACTTGATTGCTAACCCCCCTAAAACATGAGTGCTGGCCAATGACAGATGACAATGAGTTGCAGGAAGATTTCCGGTTTGGTTATGTGTCTATCATTGGCAGGCCCAATGTTGGTAAATCAACACTGTTAAACCAGATTCTGGGTCAGAAAGTCAGTATCGTCACTGCGAAGCCCCAGACAACCCGGCAAAAACTTGCCGGTATCAAGACGACTCCGAAAGGGCAGGTTGTATATGTTGATACACCGGGTATTCACCATTCGGCTAAACGGGCTTTAAACCGCTATATGAACCGCGTTGCACAGGCTTCGTTTCGTGATGTCGACCTGGTCTTATTCCTGGTTGAAGCCGGTAACTGGAGTCGGCAGGATGAATTTGTGGCGAAGGCACTGCGTTCGGTAGATGTACCCGTTATGCTGGTGCTGAACAAGATTGACCTGGTTCCTGACAAGGAGACTTTGCTGGCCTTTATTGACAAAAATTTCCGTGATGAAGATTACGCAGGCATCATGATGATATCGGCGAAAAAGGGTAGCGGTGTTGAAGAATTGGAAAAACAGGTATTAAACAGGCTGCCTTTTTCCCGGCCGTTCTACGATGCAGACCAGTTCACCGACCGCAGTGAACGTTTTCTCGCAGCGGAAATGATCCGCGAGCAACTGACCTTACGGTTACACCAGGAGTTACCCTACGCACTGACTGTACAGATTGAAGAATTCAAACGTACGAAAACTATGCTGACAATCGGTGCCATTATTTATGTTGAACGGGATTCGCAAAAGCAAATTACGATTGGCAAAAATGGTGTGGTTCTCAAGCAGGTGGGCAGCGGGGCGCGTATCGTTCTGGAGGAACTGTTCGGTGAAAAGATTTTCCTGCGCCTGTGGGTCAAGGTTAGCAAGGACTGGTCGGACAGCGACAAATTGATAGAAAGGTACGGATACACGGACTAGTGTAGTGTATCGGCTGGAACATATATTTCAGAGGCTACCAGATGAGTCAAGACAAGGCGCAGTTCGCAGCTAATGGGTCGTATACAACTGGAGCCGGCCTATGTATTGCACAGTCGCGCTTTCCGCGAGACAAGCCTGATTGTGGAAGCATTCACACGTGAGCATGGCCGCGTAGCCGTTGTTGCCCGGGGTGCAAAGTCGGCCCGTTCCCGCTGGCGAAACGTTCTGCAACCATTCCGGCCATTGTTGCTGAGTTGGAACCAGAAAAGCGATCTGGGTACATTGACGGCCGTTGACCAGGTGGCAGCACCGCCTGCCTTGCAGGGTCAGTCACTTTACTGTGGTTTGTACCTGAATGAATTATTGATGCGATTGTTACATCGGGGTGACCCGCACGCCGAGGTATTTGAGCGCTACCGGCTCATGCTTTCTGAACTGGCATCCGACGCTTCACCCCAGCCGCTTTTGCGGGTATTCGAAAAACATTTGCTGGAGGCTATCGGTTATGCGATGTTGCTGGACAGGGAATATGACAATGGTGCAGAGATTCAGCCGCAACTTTGGTATGACTACCAGCCACAACGGGGTCCTGTGCTTTGCGCAAGGGAAAAGAAAGGCCGGGTTTCAGGTGCTGCGCTATTGGCCCTTGACGCTGAAAACCTGCATGCAGAAAACCTGCCGGAATTACGTATGCTGATGCGTTGCATAATCGGCTATCATTTGGGTGACAAGCCATTGGCAAGTCTGTCCCTGTTTTCGGTCTGAGTTTGCCGGCAATTTGAGAGGTATACCGTTATGCGATCCGGAAAATTATTATTGGGTGTCAATATCGACCATGTTGCGACCATTCGACAGGCCCGGGGCGCGAGCTACCCGAGTGTTCTGGAAGCCGCCCGGGTTGCCGAGGATGCCGGAGCAGATGCAATTACCGTACATTTACGGGAAGACCGGCGGCATATACAGGACCAGGAAGTCGTGGCCCTGTGCAAGCAGATCAGAACACGTGTCAATCTTGAAATGGCGGTGACCGATGAAATGATCGCCATCGCAGAGTTTAATCATCCGGCCGATGTTTGCCTGGTACCGGAAAAGCGTGAAGAGTTGACGACCGAAGGTGGCCTGGATGTTGTGGCACATTTTGATGCCGTTAAAAAGGCCTGTAAGCGACTGGGTGCAGCAGGCATCCGTGTATCCCTTTTCATTGACCCCGATATCGCGCAACTCGACGCTGCGCTGGCTTGTGGCGCCCCGGTTGTTGAGTTGCACACAGGCAGCTACGCAGACGCCGATACAGCAAATGTTGAGACGGAATATCAGCGTATTGTCCACGCTGCAGAATATGGTGATTCGATTGGTTTGCAGATCAACGCCGGGCATGGACTACATTACGGAAATGTAAAACCCATTGTACGCATTCCACAGTTGGTGGAACTCAATATCGGCCATTCCATCGTTGCACAGGCCCTGTTTACCGGTCTTGAAAAAGCAGTCGCTGACATGCTTGTTTTGATGAAATAAAAATTATTAATATCAATAATATACGCGCGTATTTTACGGTTCACTCTAAATAGCAATGAAGATCGGGATATATACACATGGGGCGTAGCCGTAAAAAACTATCCGACCAGCCATTTGAACTGGAAATCAGCTCATTGGATTCAAAGGGACTGGGTCTGGCTGAGTTTGAAGAAAAGAGACTAAAAGTATTTGATGCGTTGCCGGGTGAAAGAGTCATCGCACGAAACCTTTATGGTCGAAAAAACAGGGGCAAGGTTGAGACCCTGGAGGTCCTGCGTCCTTCGGCTGAGCGGGTCGAGGCACGTTGTCCTTCCTTTGGTAACTGTGGTGCGTGTAGTCTGCAGCATATGTCAATGGCTACCCAGTTGGCCCGAAAGCAGGCTGCGTTACTGCAGTCCTTAGGGGAAACCGGTCAGGTCGAACCGGCCCAGGTATTTGCGCCACTGGATGCTTCACACTGGAATTATCGTCGCAAAGCACGACTTTCAGTACGCGATGTTACTGCCAAAAACCGGGTCTTGATCGGTTTCCGGGAGCGTAACGGGCGCTATGTTGCGGAGATGGATGAGTGTCATACCCTGCATTCCGCTATTGCAGAAGCCCTGCCAAAGTTATCATCCCTGATCCAGACACTGGACTGCAGGTCCAGTATCCCCCAGGTTGAGGTGGCTTGTGGCGATGTGCGTTGTGCAATGATTATCCGCCATCTCGAGGAATTATCCGGCAGTGATATTGACGGTCTGCGGTCATTCGCACGTGAAACCGGTGTCGGGATATTCCTTCAGTCTGCCGGCCCGGATAGCGTGAAGCTATTGGAGCCAGCCGATTTTCAGTTGGAATATGTGTTTGAACAGCTGGATTTGCGGTTTCAGTTTGAACCGTTGGATTTTATACAGGTTAACGGTGAATTGAATCAACAGATGGTCAAGCGCGCACTGGAGTTGCTTGACCCCCAGGCTGAAGACAGCATTCTTGACCTGTTCTGCGGGCTTGGTAATTTCACCCTGCCACTGGCACTTGGCGCCGGGCAGGTGACCGGTCTGGAAGGGTCCGCTGAGATGGTTGAGCGCGCCCGCAGCAATGCGATTCTCAATGGTCTGGGTAACGTCGAGTTCCACGTGGCTGATTTATATCAACCCGGTGATGTACCACCCTGGCCAGCAGCCCACTATAATAAAATCCTGTTGGATCCGCCGCGCTCAGGTGCGCAGGAATTGCTGCCCTGGATAGCGGCCAGTGGAGTGAGCCGGGTGCTGTATATTTCCTGCAACCCGGAAACACTGGCGAGGGATGCCGGAATCCTGGTAAATCAACACAAATTCAATTTTCTTGGTGCAGGCGTCATGAATATGTTTCCGCATACCCCCCACAGTGAAGCCATTGCCCTGTTTGAGCGACCAACTGAAGGGGCAGGCGAATGACCGCACCCCGGTCGCAAACAGGCACTGGGCTGCCGTTGGGGCCGCTATTGATTGGGTTGGCCGGTACTGAGGTCAGCCCAGAAGAAGTTACCTGGTTGTCTCACCCGGCTGTGGGTGGTGTCGTTTTGTTTACCCGCAACTACCAAAATCTTTCACAGTTAGCGGAACTCACCGCTTCAATTTCGGACAGTGCCGGTCGTGATTTGTTGATCTGTGTTGATCACGAAGGTGGTCGCGTGCAACGATTCAGGGAAGGTTTTACACGTTTGCCGCCATTGGCTGTATTGGGAAAAATGTACGCCGAATCAGAGGCTAATGCGCTGGACTTTGCCTATCGGCATGGGCGTGTAATGGCAACGGAATTATTACTCTGTGGTGTGGACCTGAGTTTTGCACCGGTCCTGGATCTCGGTGATCGCAGCGTGGTCATTGGTGACCGGGCATTTGCGGCAGACCCCGAGGTTATAATTCAGCTTTCAGATGCCTACATCGGAGGTATGCACGATGCGGGAATGGCTGCAACCGGCAAGCATTTCCCGGGTCATGGTTCGGTAAAAGCCGACTCACACACAGATGATGTCTGCGATCTGCGTTCCTTTGAGCTGATTGAGGAGGCGGATTTAAAACCATTTTCAGCCTTGAGCCCGAAGCTGGATGCGATGATGATGGCACATGTGTTATATCCGTCAGTGGATAAGCTGCCCGCAGGTTATTCGCCTTTCTGGATCAAGACTGTACTGCGGGGCAAATTGGCTTATAAGGGCACGATATTTTCTGACGACCTGGGTATGTTCGCCGCGAAGGTCGCGGGCGGCCTGGTGCAGCGGGTACGCGATTCTCTGCAGGCTGGCTGTGACGCAGTACTGGTTTGCGACCCGGAAGATGTCCGGCATTTATTGGCCAATGATGATTTGTTGTTTGCCGATGCGGATAGGGCGCTTAAAAGGCTCAAGGGCCGTTTGACTGCGACACGGGATGAAGTGGAGCGGGTGAGTGAATGGCGGCAATGGAAAAAAACAATTACACAACTCGAACTGGAGCAAAAAAAATGGGTATGAGTAACACCCCGGATCCGCGCGCTTTACTGGAGAACTCAAGGGTTCTTTTCAATCGTGAAGAGGTCGCCGCCGCTGTACAGAAAATGGCCGATGAAATTAACGAACATTATGGTGATGAACCATTGATTTTAATCTCGGTTCTGACCGGCGCGATCATTCCCGCTGCCTGGCTGATCACAAAACTGAAAATGCCGATACAAATGGATTTTGTTCACGCAACCCGCTACCGCGGTGGCCTGTACGGAGCAGAACTGGAATACCGTGTGCCCCCTCGACTCGAGCTTGAAGGTAAAAACGTCCTGATTGTTGACGACATTTTTGATGAAGGTAACACCCTGGCCGCGATCAAGGGGTCTGTTGAGCAACGTAAGGCTGGTACTGTAAAGATGGCCGCGCTGGTTCGCAAAGATCACGATCGTGGGCTGCCACGGGATTATGTTGATTTTTTCGGTCTGGATGTACCGGATGTATATGTATTCGGCTGTGGTATGGATGCCTATGAAGAATGGCGGCATCTTGATGAAATCCTGGTGCTGGGTGACGATTGATGCAACGCCTGGGCTTGATCGGTGGAACCGGGCTTGATCATTTTGGTAAAGCAGTCAGAACACATGATATCGACAGCCTGTATGGTCGGCCATCGGCGAAGCTGGCTGAATATCATATCGGTCAGTCGCAGGTTTTCTTTCTTCCGCGTCATGGTGAACAACACGAAACCCCGCCACACGCAGTCAATTACCGGGCGAATATTGATGCTTTCAGGCAGCTGAAAGTAGAGGGTATTGTTGCGGTCAATGCAGTGGGTGGTATTTCAAACCCGCACAAGCCGGGAGCACTGAGTTTGCCGGATCAATTGATTGATTACACCTGGGGAAGGGAACACACTTTCAGTATGGTAGCCGGTGACGAATTAAAGCACGTTGAATTTGCCGGGCCGTTTGACGGTCACGTGCGTGCGGGCTTGCTCAGCGCAGCGGCAACCGCCGGCATCGTTGTGGCTGATGGAGGATGTGTCGGAGTTACCCAGGGGCCACGTCTTGAAACCGCCGCAGAAATCAGAAAATTCAACCAGGATGGCTGTGCCCTGGTGGGAATGACTTCAATGCCCGAGGCGGCACTGGCACGGGAGGCCGGGCTGGATTATGCCAGTTTGTGTATCATTGCCAATTGGGGCGCCGGACTTGAACAGGAACCGGTTACCATGGCTGCCATTGAGACAACACTCGCGCAGGCGATGATCAAAGTTCGCACGTTATTAGGTCAATTTTTCGAGGAGTTTTCCTATGACCACTGAGACCCGTTTCCCCCACTTACTGGCACCCCTTGACCTCGGTTTCACCACGCTGAAAAACCGCGTACTGATGGGTTCCATGCATACGGGGCTTGAGGATCACAAGAAGGATTTTCCGAAACTGGCCGCCTATTTCGCCGAACGGGCGGTAGGTGAGGTCGGATTGATGGTAACCGGTGGTATTGCTCCCGGTTTACGCGGTTCGCTGATGCCTTCTCCTTCCGGGCTGTTCAATCGATTGCAGGTGCCCAGGCATAAACTGGTTACTTCGGCAGTCCATGAAGCGGACGGTAAGATTTGTATGCAAATTCTGCATGGCGGACGTTATAGCTATCACCCGCTGAGCGTGGCCCCCAGCGCGATCCAATCACCGATAACGCCATTCAAACCCAAAGCATTGTCTTCGCGTGGTGTTGAGAAACAGATTCAGAACTTCGTCAGGGCGACAAGACTGGCGCTTGAGGCGGGATATGATGGTGTTGAAATCATGGGTTCCGAAGGTTATTTCATCAACGAATTCACCACCGCTCATGTCAACAAACGCACAGACAAATGGGGTGGAAGCACGCGTAACCGATACCGGATTGCGGAAGAGATTTTGAGCCGTTGTCGCGAAGTGGCGGGTCAGGATTTCATCATCATCTATCGCCTGTCGATGTTGGATCTTTTGCCTGAGGGTAATAGTTGGGATGAGATTGTGGAGCAGGCAAAAATGGCCGAAGCTTCAGGTGCAAGCCTGCTCAATACCGGTATTGGCTGGCATGAAGCGCGTATTCCAACCATTGCAACCATGGTGCCCCGCGGGGCATTTAGTTGGGTGACCGCACGGATACGTCCGGAGGTCAATATACCGGTCATCACCACCAACCGGATCAATACCCCACAGGTGGCTGAAGACATACTCGCCCGCGGTGACGCCGACATGGTTTCCATGGCAAGACCTTTGCTGGCGGATGCAGAATTTGTCAAAAAAGCACGTCAGGGCCGACCGGAAGAGATCAATATCTGTATTGCCTGTAACCAGGCGTGCCTGGATCACACCTTTAAAGGTAAGACCTGTTCCTGCCTGGTTAATCCGCGTGCCTGTCGCGAAACCGAGCTGAATTATCTGCCCACCAGTACTGTCAAGGCCATCGCGGTGGTGGGTGCGGGACCGGCAGGTCTGGCCTTTGCAACGGTTGCTGCCGGGCGTGGTCACCAGGTCAGCCTGTTTGAACAGTCCAACGAGATCGGCGGTCAATTCAACATGGCGAAGAAGATACCGGGGAAAGAGGAATTCAGTGCGAGTCTCGACTACTTTCGCGGTGAACTGGATCGGGTCGAGGTCGACTTACAACTGAACACCCGCGTTACAGCCGAAGACCTTGCCGGGTATGACGAAGTCATACTGGCAACCGGTGTTTATCCGCGACAGATTGATTTGCCGGGTATCGATCACAACAAAGTCGTTTCATACATCGATGTGTTAAATGACAGGGTCAAAATTGGCAGCAGTGTCGCGATTATTGGTGCCGGCGGTATTGGTTTTGACGTTGCCGAGTTTTTGAGCGATCCTGATGATCACGGCGCGGACCCGTCTCCGGATTCGTTTGAAGAGTTTGCAAAAGAGTGGGGAATTGACCTCAGTTTGAAGGCCAGGGGCGGGGTTGCGGGGATAAAGGCCGAGCCGCCCAAATCACCTCGTGAGATATGGCTGTTGCAACGCAGGGCAGGCAAGCCGGGCAAAACACTGGGTAAAACTACCGGCTGGATACACCGGCTAAGTCTGCGCAACCGCGGTGTCCATATGCTGGGTAATGTGACTTATGAGTCCATTGATGACCAGGGTTTGCACATTAGCATCGACGGGGAAAAACAGTTGCTGGAGGTTGATCATGTCGTGGTATGCGCAGGACAGGTCAGTAACCTCGACCTGTCGAAGGCACTGGAAGGAAGAGGCTTGTCATTGCATATCATCGGTGGCGCGCAAAAAGCGACTGAACTGGATGCCAAATACGCCATTCGTGAAGGGAGTGAACTCGCTGCAAGACTCTGAGTTTATTCGGTTGCGTAACCCGAAAATGGCCGCTCTAGAGTATTCAACCGGCTTTGGGAAGACTCAGGTGTAATACCAGCCAGCCACATAATGCTGAGGCCACTGAGCCGCTTATAACGCCTATTTTGAGTGCGGCGGCTTGTGAAAACCCGCCGTGTTCAAATGCCAGGCTGCCGATAAACAGACTCATTGTAAATCCCACGCCGCACAATAAGGCGATACCGTATAACATACCCCAACTGGATCCTTCTGGTTTTTTCGAGATTCCCAGGCCAATCACGAGCGCTGTCATTCCGAAGACACCGATTTGCTTGCCAAAAAACAGACCAAGAAAAATACCGGTTGAAACCGTTCCCATTACCGCATCCATGCCCACACCAGCCAATGGCAGACCGGCGTTGGCAAAAGCGAAGACAGGCAGGACACCATAGGCAACCCATGGGTGCAGGATGTGTTCGAGGTGCCGTGATGGTGAATGGTCATCGCCGCCCTTAAGCGGAATAAATGCCGCTACGGCGATGCCGGCGAGCGTGGCATGAACACCCGATTTGAGTACAAACAACCAGATGAATATGCCGACAAGCAGGTAAGCCGCCAGGCTTTTTACACCCATCCGGTTGAGTGCAAAAAGTACAACGATACCGGCCCCTGCCAATGCGAGTGAAGCCGTGCTTAAGTCACCCGAATAGAATAGGGCAATGATTACAATGGCACCCAGGTCATCGAATATGGCAATGGTGGTCAGGAATATCTTCAAACTGGCAGGTACCCTGCTTCCAAGCAGAGTCAATATCGCCAGGGCAAACGCGATATCGGTAGCGGTCGGGATCGCCCAGCCATTGATCCCCTGTGGATTATCGCGATTGATCATCCAATAGATCGCCGCCGGCACGACGAGCCCGCCAACGGCTGCGAGTGCGGGAAGTACGATCTGATCCGCACTGGAGAGCTGGCCTTCTATAACCTCGCGTTTTAATTCAAGACCTACCAGCAAGAAGAAAACGGCCATCAGACCGTCATTGATCCAAAGTATCAACGGCTTGCTGACACCGAAACTTTCCACCATAACGGTCAGGTTCAGAGCCAGCAATTGATTGTACAGGTCGGCCAGGGGTGAGTTGGCAAGCACCAATGCCAGGATCGCAGCGAACACGAGTATCAGGCCGCCGGCGGATTCAAGGCGCAGGAACTCACGCCATGCTTCGGTTACTTTGTTAGTCTTATTGTTTATCATTTGCTTGCATTTCCTTCATTTACCTGATCTTTTTATTGCAGAATTAGTAAACACGAAATATAATTCATGTAATAATTGTTGCCCGGTAATGATGTCATGAGCAATTGGACACTCTTCAGTAATCATGGTCACGTTCTATTCTGCCTGGCGCGAGATTCAGAAGCGCGCCTGCGGGATGTTGCAGCTGATGTTGGCATCACCGAGCGGGCCGTGCAGAAAATTGTACGCGATTTACAGGATGGTGGCATGATCAGTATTACAAAATCTGGTCGAAGAAACTGTTACCGAATCCACAAGAAACAGCCATTGCGTCACGAACTCGAAACGGGTTGTAAACTTCGCGACCTGATCAAGGTTGTCAACAGGGTCCCGAAACCTCCCGAAGCAGATTTGGCAAATGAATCCGAGCAGGTATTGAAAAACAAGCCTGAGTTGCTCGACAGAGTTGTTGACACTAGCTTGGAATTCACCAGAAATCCACGATCAGACCCATCAGAATCAATCAAGCAAACACCGGAAAAAACTGAAGCAGGCGAATCCGGACTCTCCGAGAGTATTGAAGAACAACAGGGATCGTTGTTCTGAATCGCTGAGTAAGTCAACCAAAGGGTATAGTTGATTATGAAAAAGAAGTGGTTGATATATGGAGCGAATGGCTACACCGGGCAACTGATTGCCCGGCAAGCACTACAACGGGGTCTAAAGCCAATCCTTGCCGGGCGAAATAATGAAGGCATCGCGGCGATTGCGGCAGAAACAGGTTTTGACAGCCTGATTTTTGATCTGGATGACACACCAGCAGTAAATAAAGCATTAAAGGGTGTTTCAATAGTTCTGCATTGCGCCGGTCCATTTTCAGCAACCTCTCAACCCATGATAGAGGCCTGTCTGAGAAACAGCTGTCATTACCTCGATATTACCGGTGAAATCAGTGTTTTTGCCAATGCACACAAGCAATCGGATGAAGCCGTGCACGCTGATATCGTTCTGATGCCAGGTGTCGGGTTTGATGTCGTACCCACAGATTGCCTGGTGGCTAAAATGGTGAAAGCCCTGCCTGCAGCAACATCACTCACCCTCGCATTTGAATCCAGTGGCCATATGAGCCCGGGAACGTCGAAAACCAGCATTGAAGGACTGGCAGGTGGAGGTTGTGTTCGAAAAGATGGAAAACTGAAATGGGTGCCATTGGCCTGGAAAACACGCGAAATCCCATTCAGGCACGGTAAGCGCCTTGCGGTATCGATTCCATGGGGCGATGTGTTTACGGCATTCATCAGTACCGGCGTACCCGACATCGAGGTTTATATGTCGGCGCCACCTTCATCAATTTTGCACATGAAGCGTCTGCGTATGGTTAAACCATTGTTATCAATGCAATGGGTACAGAATTTAATGAAAAAACGCATAGAAAAGTCCGTCACTGGCCCGGAATCAGGCGAGCGCCAGTCCTCACAAATACAACTATGGGGGGAAGCCAGCACCGCAGATGGCCGGAGTGTGTCAGCGACAATGACAACACCAAATGGTTACGATCTCACGGTTACGGCCAGCCTGGGTATCGTTGAGTACTTGCTTAAAAGCGACGTGGAAGGTGGTTTTTATACACCCTCCCTTTTGATGGGTGCTGATTATGCGGCCAGCCTTCCGGGTGTGACGATCAAAATCAACACTTGAAAAAAGAGACCTGCCCACGACAGGCATCGCGCAAGCTGGACGCCAGCTTCCCATATTCAGAGTCACGGCAGCGGATCTTAAAAATCACACCATCTTTGTCATAGGTTTCTTCCAGCTTTTCCGCCGAATACTGCTCCAGCAAACTATGCAGGCTGGATGCCCATTCAAATCCTGTTTTGATCGTGCATTCGGACATTGGAAACAACTCGATGATGCTGGCCCTGTCGAGGCATTTGGCCGTAGTTCCGGAATAAGCCCGAACCAGGCCTCCAACACCGAGTTTGATACCACCAAAGTAACGTGTCACCACCACCATGACATTTTCCAATTCCCTGCGTTCGATCACATTCAGCATGGGGCGTCCGGCAGTACCGGATGGCTCACCATCATCGCTGGAGCGAACCTGGAAGTTGATTCGCCAGGCCCAGCAGTTGTGCGATGCCTGGGGATCCATCACCGATTCATAAAAACCCAGTGATTCCGCCTGTGAAGTGACACAGGCTGCGTGGCCGATAAAACGGCTTTTCTTGATGGTTTCCTCGAATGAGGACGGTTTTTTCAATGTCAGCAATTTAGGCGCCTTCAGTCTGCCAGGTCTTCGGGTAAAGGATAGTCGGGATAATCTTGTTTGAATTTCTCCAATTCGGTAATCCACGCCTCGTCACCGGATTGTTTCATCTTGATGATGGCGAGTAACTTCTGCTCGATCACAGAATCCATTTCAACAGATGCACCAATTTTACTGGTTGCAGGGGCGGCAACTGTGGCAGGGCGGAATTCCTTGGCAATGACTTGAAGCTCCGGAGTGTCAGCCATCAAATCAGCTTCGTCCATCAGTGACTCTTCAAGTACCGGCACATTGCCTGATACATCATTATCGGCACTATCCTTTTTATTATCCAGGCTATCTTGGGCATACATGGAACGCCGGCCTGCTGATGCCGGCTCTATAACCTGTTCACCAACGGCAATTTCCATTGCCTCGCTTGGTGATGCAGCGGAAACCGGGGCGCTCTTGAGTTTATCCTGACGGACCTCATTCTCTTCTTTCTCCTCCATACGCAGATCACTCTGAATATCCCGTGATTGCTTTTTAGCTGCTCTTTCACGTTGCAAACCGATTGACTCACTGGTCCTCATTCTGTCATCAAGATCGGGTACCTGTTCACGTTGATTGAAGATCACGGAGAGCGCCAGTACGAAAACTGCAGTGGTGGTCAAACCGTGTAACCAGCCAAATTTTATCCAATGCGGTTTTTTCTCTACTGCACGGTGGGCGCTGTTCAAAATGGCCTGGTCCAGCAGTTCCGGTGGTTCCTCATGCGGCAACTGGCTGTAGGCATGACCGACTTTGTCCAAACCGTCGCTCAGAGAGTTGTCATTTTCGCCATTGTTGTGAATCGTGTTCATTCAACCAGGCTCCGTTTTAGATAGTTAACCGCATAACGCAAGCGACTCTTGACCGTTTCTCTGCCTACACCGGTTACCCTGGCAATGTCCTCCATTTTAAGGCCGGTTTCAAGTTGCAGCAGCAGAGTATTTTTTTGCTCCACAGGTAATGCGGTAATACCTGCGCGTAAAAGATCTTTTTGTTCGCCATCAATAACACTTTGTGAAGGATCAGCCCGCGTGTCCGACAATGTATCGGGTTCGACAGAATCTACGGGTCGCATACGCCGGTAAAAGTCAACTAGATGGTTGTGAGCGATCCGGTACATCCACACTTTGAACGGTGCAGTCGGACGGTATTTTTCACGGCCCTTTATGATCTTTTCCCATGCACCCTGATAAAGGTCATTGGCGGTAGCGGGGTTGTTCACCTGTCGAATAAAGTAGCGGTAGAGGGGCGCACGATGGCGGGCATAGAGTTGATCGAAAGCCTTTGCATCGCCTTTTGCGTACCGTTGCATCAGTTTTTCGTCTGTCATCTCCTGCATCAATGCAGCGTAGCCGATACGGATCAAATCGCCAAGTGTGTAGTCGGGATTTAGTCTTAAGATATGAATATACATGCCGTAAGCACCATAATGTTATCCCCGCGAAGGCGGGGATGACATTGCCATAAAGCGTGTTCCACACCTGGTCGACATTATTCGCCAGCCACGTTTTGTGCAACATTGGACGTTTGATCCAGCGTGTGTGCAAGACCGACCAATTGCATGAACTCACTGCGGTAGCCATGCATATCATTGCCTCTAGACTGGCGCGCCAGCTTTTCGATATCGTCGTAGCCGAAATTCTCAAGGTATGTACCGCCACGTAACTTCTGTCCAAAGGCAGCAACTGCTGCTGCAAAGTTGAAGCTGTCACCACCGCGGGCGTTGATTCCACTATCCATCACGGGTGACTGAATCAACTTTGACACCGACTCATTGGGCAACTTGTAACGAATACGGAGATGGGCAAGTTCATTGCTGAATGCCGTGTTACTGCTTTCGTCGTTTGTCTCCTCAGCCTGGTAACGCCGTGGGGGCAAACGTTGGCCATTGCTGCCGGTGAGGCTTATTTCGTACAGGGCCGTGACCCGGTGTCCGGCGCCGATTTCACCCGCATCTACCTTGTCATTTGCAAAGTCCTCTTCGTTCAGCATGCGGTTTTCATAGCCGATCAGACGGTATTCGGATACCAGGGCCGGGTTGAACTCGATCTGGATTTTGACATCTTTGGCGATGGTCAACAGGGTTGCCGAGAGTTCTTCGGCCAGTACTTTCTTGGCCTCGCTAAGACGGTCAATATAGGCATAGTTGCCATTGCCTTCATCGGCCAGTTGCTCCAACAGGTGATCGTTGTAGTTACCAGAACCAAAACCCAGTGTTGTCAAAGCAATACCTGCCGTGCGCTTGCGCTGGATTAAATCGATCAACTCTTCAGTGCTGGCCAGACCAACATTGAAGTCACCATCGGTGGCCAGAATGACCCGGTTCACTCCGTTTGCGATGAAATTTTGCTGCGCCAACTGGTAGGCAAGCTGGATACCGGCAGCACCATTGGTAGAGCCACCCGCCCGCAACTGTTGCAGGGCAGTCAATATGTCGGCTTTGCGGTTGCCGGGAGTAGGGGGAAGCACCACACCTGAAGCACCGGCATAGACAACCATGCTGATACTGTCACGTGCATCCAGTTGCCCGACCAGCATGGTCAGCGCCTGTTGCAGCAGAGGCAGTTTGTCGGGGGAATTCATGGATCCCGAAACATCCAGTAGAAATACCAGGTTGGAAGCCGGTAACTGCTCCCGGGGAACCGTGTAACCCTGGATGCCAATACGCAGCAGGCGGGTATTATTGTTCCACGGTGTGGGTGCGATTTCAGTGCTGACCTGGAAAGGAACCTGCTGGTTCTTCGGATACGGGTAATCGTAATTGAAGTAGTTAATAAACTCCTCAACCCTGACTGCATCCTCCGGTGGTAACTGCCCCTGGTTCAGCCAGCGGCGCATATTGGAATAGGCACCGGTATCCACATCAACTGAAAACGTAGACACAGGTTCGCTTGCAACGCGGATCACATTCTGGCTTTCAAGATGCTGGTAGTTTTCGCGGTACAGCGGTTCATTTGCCTGGCGAATCCGGTTCAAGACCATACCGGTAGCTACCTGGCTATGTTTGGCGACCATCATTTTATCGCCCGCCACCTGTTCTATTGCGGATGCAACATCGTATTCCTGTATTGCAGCAGGACTACTTCGAGGCACAGTCATATCCGGTTTGCTACGGTCGTCCCTGAGGATATCTTCCTTCGGTTCAGGTGTCGAAATAATCGCGTATTCATCTTCGGTCCTTCTCCCGGCTACCTCGCGAACTCTCTCTTCCACGTCTACCTGTGTCTTATCATCGACAATCACCTGCGCCTCTTCATTCTTCTCGACTGCGCAGGCTGTGAGTGTGGTGATGCAAAGTGTGATTAATAGTGATTGGATTTTCATTTTTTACTCCTGATTTTGTGAAAAATTTCATTACGTACTTGGTTAATACGCAGGGAGTAGGGGAAAGGGGTTAAGTTGTGATGTGCTCTGAACTAAGCAGTGGGGGCGCCGGGGCGGGTATTGTCTTACCGGGACACGGCACAAGTACATCCCTGTAGCCTCATCCTCGGCGTCCTGCCTCGTAAGGTCCCGGTAAGACAATACCCGCCCAGCTTCAGCCATAAGCGTGTTATGTTCAGGATGAACGGTACTTCGCGATTGAGCACAGGGATGTGCGACGCGAAGCCTCCCGGGGACCACATGTGCTCATCTAAAGGGATGCTGTGCAAATCGGGTACAGGCCGCTCCTCGGCAACTGCTCCTGCGTCGCCTAAAAGCGCCTACTCTTGGTGCTCTACCTCCTGCATCCCTGCAGTCGTGCGCCCGCGGCATACCGTTCATCCTGAACATTAGTGAGTCCTGAAGTTAGGTACCGCACGACCTCGGCTCCCCCGGAAAAGAAACCAATCAGAGCCTAGTCATAGACAATTGAGCGGCACGACAGTCCTGGTCCGGGTAAGCGTCAAGATGACAATCAAGCCCCCGATCAGCCCGGCCACGTGTGACCACGCATAAGGCGGCCAGCTTATATGAGTCATGATGGAAGTGCCCTGGTGCACCTCGACCAGCACCTTTGCGAGGCTGCCGCAGGCTATAAGGGTGATCATCCAGGAACGCGTCAACCGCCATTCAAACCAGAGTGCAACCAGTAGAAGTGTATTGAGAACGCCGGATAGCCCGCAGTAATAGTTCAGCTGCGACCAGGGTGTTAGAAGCAAGGCGTTGACGATTATGATTCCTACAGCCAGTGATGCTATCAGCACGCGTCTGGAGCGGTATTCGAGCAGGGTGCCCAGCACGGCAAGACCAAGGCAGTTCCACAGCAGGTGCTGCGAGTCAGCGTGCATGAAATGGCCGCTGATGAGACGCCAGGTTTCACCCTGGAATATATCCGCTGCACTGAAATAGAGTTGTGTTTTATCTTCCACCAACCAATGCAGACAGATAAGGACTGTCAGAAGGCCAATGGTTAAAACCGGAATTTGTCGGAATGTCATGATTGTATCCCTTCAAAGGGGCAGCCCGAAGGCTGCCCCGGTGGTCCTACTGAACGCGTTGTCTCGTTCTGAGGTGTAACAACATCAGGGGCAACAGGAATAGCAGCATCAAGGGGTCAAACGCGCCACCGCCATTACCGTGGCTCACCCGTGGTTCCGCATACATTGGTTGCTTCGTATCCACCCGGTTGTCTCGGGTGCCCTGTACCATGCGTTCCTGCCTCGCCAGTTGCTCGTTTTCCACACGTGAGCGATTGAAACGATTGATGCCGAGTTCCTTGAAACGCTCTTCGCGAAGAACAATCATCGAGGTATGGTCGGTAACGAGGCCATTCTCAACCGCGATATCGGTAATCGCCTGTTCGATATCGGCATCTTCACCGAAGTAGTCCAATCGGTTTTGCAGATCTTCGATTTTTGCAAATGCCCACAAGCGCTCGATTTCCGGGTGAAGCACCCCGGCTTCAGAGAATTCGAAGGAGCTTGTATAGCTTTTGTTCTGACCTGATATTTGTCCATTAACGCTTACACTGGCCTCGCCACTGCCCCGGTAGTGACCAAACAAAATCAATTGCTGGCCACGGTAGAGACTGCCGATACGCTCAGGCGTCAGGTCGCTGACCTTTACACCTGATATTTGTACATCGACATCGTGCAATGCCTCGTGTGTCAGTCTGGATGTGGCCTCAAGTATCTTGCCGGCAATATCGTCACTGTTTGACACGTTGATCGCAAAACCGTTGGAAACCTTTGCCATGCTCTCCAGCAGGGGACGGTTTGAGCTGTTGCCCAACACGAAGGTGAACAATCTCACATCCGTTTGTTCAAGCAGTTCCAGGAAGTCTTTCTTCTCGGTATAGCCGAGGTTGGCAACACCATCAGTGACGAGTATTAGCGCACTGCTGCGATCGGCGTCCAGCGATTGAATACCATGATTTAGACCGGCAAACAGGTTTGTGCCGCTGTTCGGACGATTGCTTTCGAGCACCCGGATATAGTGCTGCACATTTTCCGGGGCCGCGTATTCAAAGCCAGGGGTTAATTCCCGGGCTTGATTGTTGAACAGAATAATGCGGAAGCGGTCATTGGGGTTCAGTCTGCCAAGTCCCTTGTTAACGCCTTCGATCAGGCTGTGAAACTTGCCTTCCATCGAGCCTGAAAAGTCGAGTACAAATACCCAGTCCCTGCCATCCGTGATGGGTGCAAGGTCATCACCGGGCGTGAGCGTCAACATAAACGTACCACGCTCAGCGGGATTATCTTTGTAGGTGACCATTTCGACCGAGCCAGGCAAGCCTTGTACCTGGCGCCAATAGACGACGATATCCTGATCAAGCCGGTGTACAACAGACGGTGTTGTGCCGGTCGTGGCACCTTCCTCAATAGCGGCAACTTCGTTGATAAGCGACACATTCCATTCGCTGTCTGACAACTGCAGTATGTTTGCCTGCGGATGTTCGGGAAGCCGGAAGTCGTCGATAGGCCAGGACGAGCGGAATGAGAGGTTAAAGCTGAATGCTTCTTCAACCGCTTCGTTATAAGTCCAGAAAGACATCTTCTGTTCATCCACGCCACCTTCTTCCAATGGATATACAAATCGCCCGATGGATGAGTCGATATGCACAGGCTGGATATAGGTCAGGCTGATTCGTACATCCTGCCCGGCGCGCACCGGGTAAACGGCGATATCAAAAGTTTTGTAACTGTCCTGCTCGGTCAGGGCGGTTTCCCTGCCGGCCTGCTTTTCCTGCTCGTAAATTTCGCGGGCCTGTTGTTTCTCAAGTACTTCACCCGTTACAGGTGAGCCGTCGATCCAGTAGGTAAACTCACCGACGGCGGCTTTTTCCGGAACCGGAAAGGAATAAATCGCCTCAAGATCTGTGCCATGCGGGTTCGCGAATACCTGCTCAACAGTGGTAATCGCATATCCGTCTTCGATAACGACGTTGACGTGGTGCTGCCTGATCTCAAGACCAGGAAGATTTGACCCGGTTGGGGTCATTAATCCGGCGGCATGATTGGCCGTACTCCAGGTCGTGCCAATACACAGTGCCGTTAAACTGAGGATGATGGAATAAATGCTTTTCATGATTTGCTCCGTAAACGTGGTTGAAAAATGGCAGCCCTTACGGGGCGACCGCTTACGGAATTTATCTTGCTGATTTGTTACATAATACGCAACTATATTTGAAATAGTTACTATATATGGACACTAAGGTATTAATATATGATACTTTATGTTCTTTGGATTTAGGAGGTAACTTTAACGAATGGTTTAAACAGACCGTATTGCCAGCCACGCATCGCAAGAACCAGCGTCGAACCGTTTCGTTGTGCCAGGTCAAGTGCAGCATCATCATTGTTTAAAAGGTCGAATTCTCTGGCGAGGCGTTTCAGCTTGCGCTGAAGCTCGGCATTACTCTGGGAAGAAAACATACCGTTGAGTACGATCAGGCATTCATCATCACGACTGAAGCGTGTATTAAAAAATTCCTGGCTGATTTTCCTCTGGAAGAATAACTGGATCGGGCCATTTTCACGCCAGCTGAAATTAGGCGCCACCAATAACCTGATGCGGTTCTTTGGGAGCAGTTCGATAACCTTCAGACGGTCGAGCCTGGCGAGATGCTGCACACACTCGTTCTCGCTGATGCGGTAATACGAGAGGATGTCTTCCATGGTCCACCGGTTGAGGACACAGACCGCAACCAGCGCCAGGCTGACGTTAGCGGTAATTTCCTTTTCCTGCCCAATGGTAAGCTGCTGCAAGCGTTGTTGTTGCTCATTCATAAGCTGCACCAGATCCGTGATTTCCATATCGAGCATATGGCAGACCTGGTCAAGACGGCTGAGGGAAAAGCTCTGTTGAGAGAAAAGGCGTTTAACGCTGGCCTCGGTCAATCCGAGTTCTATTGCGACATCGGCGTAGGTTTTGCCCTGTGCCTTCAGGGCAGTTTTCAATGACTTTATGAGCTCCCGCGTCTGAGCCATGATTCACCTCATAAGTATTATATTTTTCAACTATTTGTTAATTATATAATACGAATGAATTGTTTAGTGGCTAAATGCGCTACTAGTGTAGTGTCAACCCTGTAACGTAGGTTCAGTGTTCACACTACACTGGTCTACCAGCCACCGCCGCCACCACCACCGCCACCACCACCGGAGGAACCTCCGCCACCGGAACCTGAGGATGAGCCGGGTGGTGATGAAGCCGAGGAAATGGCGGAGGAAAAACTACTGTTGAAATCATTGCCAAGGTGGCTAAGGGCGCCCAGCCTGTTTTGGCTGCCGCTATACCATGTTGGCTGATAGCCGCCCCTCTTGGTCAGTTCTTTCGGCAACTCACGTGCAAATCGATCACACCAGTTGTTCTCAACACCCAACGCAAATGCGAACGGCAGAAATGACTCAAATACTTCCGGGGTCAATTGCGGTGATTTCATACGGTCGAGCCGGTCCTGCTCGGCCGTATCAAGGTACATTTTGAAGCCTTCGATTTCATCCATGATCCGGCGCCCGGCAGGTGTGGGTTTGCGCAATAGGAATAAAAACACCAGGTGAATTGCAACCGACAGGATTGCGAATGGTATCCAGACGGCGGGGCCACCTTGCATCGATGCCGCGATGTTTGCAGCAACGATTGTCATAAGTACGCCCGGCACAAGGTAGATGGAATTGAGCTTGAATACACGGTTCAGGTGTTCACGCTTCATTGCGATCTTCAACTTGCCTCGGGCTTTCACAAAATCCCGGTAGTTCTTTTGATCGAGTTTGATCTCCGAACCATTTTCAAACAGGCTCTCAAGCACAGCGTTTTCGCCGCTGCTCGCTTTTTCCAGGGCACGGCCCCGAACCGTTGTTCTGCGGAGGGTGAAGTCATCATCGTCTTCTACAATTTCCAGGTGACCCTTTACACCAAGGCTGACAACTGCCGCGGCGAATGCCTGCTTGCCAAAAGACATATTGAGAACATAATTACAACCCGCGGGTGTCAGACCCATCGGTGGTCTGAAACGCGGGATAATGACACCTTTTTCAGGGTCACGGCCATAGCGGTTCCAGGCCCATAAATACCATCCCAGCGGTCCCAGCAGACCCAGCAGTAAAACCAGTGCTGATCCATTGTCCTTCAGAAAATAGGAGATCTGCTCCAAGTTTGTGGGTTCGTGCACAAACCCCTTGGGCCAGCCGACGACAACCGTCATACCCTCATAGGGCTGCAATCCCTGTGTGGATTCGAACACGATAGTGCCTGCACTGGTGATATCTGATCGCGCGTTTTTACCCTTTGCCCCCTGCGCACCGGTATATAAATCAATTCTCAGATGAGCGCTCTCCACCGGTGCCGGTAATTCAATACGGGCGCTGGCATGATCGATTGGAAATATCCAGCCGTTACCGGTCACATTCCAGTACAACTCGTCAAAATCTTCAAAAAAACCCAACTGGCGACTGGTCTGATAGCGCAGTTGGTACTCATGTATGCCGTTGCCGACCATACGATTTTGGCTGCCAATATAAATACGCACGCCATTGGGCCGGTCTTCCGTGTGAAACTTCTCCGGGTCACCATTGCGTTTTACGTCGAGTACGTTCAGGTCAACGTTGTAATGATTGCCAAACCGGTCCTTGTAGCTGGTTGGAAAATCCCGGTAGATTCCGCGACGGATGTTTTTACCCTCGGCACGGACCCGGATGGTTTCGGTCACAAGCAGATTGCCATCGCCATGGATCAGGATGTCTGATTGATAATCCAGTATCCGTTCATCGGCCAACAACGCACCGTTACCCAGCAACACGACGCCGGCAAGCAGCGAACAAACGTATTTGAACAAACGCTGGCTAGAGGTCGACATCGGGTGCACTCCGCTGACTGACCAGTTCGATTTCAAAAAATTCCGCCAGTTTAAAATTAAAAAAACCGGCGATCAGGTTGGGCGGGAAGCTTTCGACTACGTTGTTATTGTCTCTGACAGCACCATTGTAATAACGGCGCGCGAATTGCAGATGGTTTTCAATATCGATCAGGCTACTGTGCAATTGTTGGAATCCTTCACTGGCTTTTAAATCCGGATAATCCTCGGCTAGCGCGAACAAACGGCCCAGTGATCGGGATAACTTCGTTTCCTGTTGGGCACGGGCACCTACACGTGTTTCACCTGTTTTGCGGATATGTGCGACCTCCTCAAACACCGCAGACTCATGCGCCGCGTAGCCCTTGACTGTTTGCACCAGGTTGGGAACCAGTTCAAAACGCTTTTGCAACTGTACATCTATACCTGCCCACGCCTCGCTGACCCGGTTGCGGTTGCGTATCAGCCGGTTGTATATCCAGATGCCTACACCCAAAATCACCAAAACGAGTATAACCAGTATCTCTGCCATCACGACCCCTGAACCCATTGTTTCTGTATAAATATTACCGGTGCCATTGCTTTGCGTCAAAAGCCCGGAAGATGAACATGTTTTCAAGTATAGGAAATCAAGTAGACTTTGTAATCAATTGATATGTTGAAGCCGGTGTGGGTCCTGGAAGCAATAGCAAAGCCGGGATGAATACCGGGAACCCTGGAATCGTAAAAACCTGGATGGTGAATGTCGAAAAAACCTGATACAAAACGCACTGGGTCAAAGTGGTTTGTTTACATCATAAGGGCCAGTGATGAGCGCTTATACACGGGAATTACAACCGATGTGGAGCGAAGGTTTAACGAGCATTGCGGTTCGGTCAAGGGTGCGCGTTTTTTCCGGGGAAGACAACCATTGGAAGTGGTCTACACCGAAAATCACCCTGACCGCAGTAGTGCACTACGACGTGAGGCTGTCATTAAGAGTTTATCGAGGGAGTTGAAGCTGGAATTGATAGGGGGCAATTGCAAGTAAACGACCCGGGCGCCCTTGTTGAGAAATAAAGCCTCCATGTCGCCAGCAAGCTGGTTCAACTGCGCCTAGGCTGTGGGTACAATAAACCATAAATATCGAAAGTACAAGTACTTATGTGATTAATGTGAAGTGGTACTCGATGTGTTGGAGCTAAGCCATTTCACGTTAAACTCTATTCGAACCCAGGCGGGTCGTTACCACTGCAGTCCTGCTTATTCCGAGACCCATCTGCTGATCTTATTTCTGTGCGGGGCACAGGCTTGGTGTGGACATTTACTAGTGCTTCGACGGGGTAGCCGAGGGTGTGCAGCGAACGTAGGGTGCGTAACTCGTTACGCACCGGACCATCGTCGGATGTTAAAACCATTGGTGGGTAACAAGTTACCCACCCTAC
>RCNE010000025.1_pt1 | contig 57925 bp, 50 predicted proteins | sample 2041361 | NCBI WGS metagenome assembly RCNE01 (sample SAMN09708229, study PRJNA481090) | Marine sediment metagenome, whole genome shotgun sequencing project. | reverse complement strand
CTGATTGCGTCCTTGGCCTCCGTGGCTCTCTCGCAGGCCCTCGCAAGACTCACCTCAGGAAATGGCCCAAGCCCAATTTCGCGGCGCTTGTCCCCAACTCGAACACGCAACAGCCAAGATTGCGCGCCATTGTCCGAAACCTGCATAAGCAGACCAGCGACTCCGCCTACGTTGTGAACGCCACACCGTAACCGTCGGACCTCTAATGCGGAAAGTTCCTTAGCGCGTTTTGGCACACTTACCCCACTTACAACCCGCCCAAAATTACACCATTGAGTGCTGCAGCATGTTTTTGAATGATACAAGGTATATGCAGATTTCCTATATTATATTATAGTTTTGATACAAGTAGACGCCGGATGACAGTTGGCTGCGGAGTTCGTTACCCGCTCCAGCTTTTCCTTCCTTTTTAGGGCCCGGCTTTCAGCTTTCTGATTGATCCGCTCTTGTGAACGAAATTGAAACGCTTTGTCGGCAAAACTGCTCCAAATCCCTCGATACAGGAGCTTTGATGCCGTACATTTTGTCCCTCATTCTTGCGTTACAACTGATCATTTTCATGCTGCCAGTGCCCACTGCCCAAGCTGAAGCTGTGCGGGGCAGCCTATTTCTGTCTACCCCAACAGATACCCGCGCCATTGCATCAGGGGCCTTTAGAGGACGTGCAGCCGGTAGCATGTTTGAGAAGCGACCCGCCTATAAGCCGGACATTGCGGATGCGCCCTCCGACCGGCGAGGCAAGCTCCAAAGCATGGGTGGACAGGAAATTAAGTTGATCCGAGCCCTTATTCAAGAAGCAGAATCGCGGCGCGACGGTTATGATGCGGTGCAGCACGGCGCGCGGATTAAGCCAAGTAAGCATCCTACGCAGATGTCCCTTGCCGAGATTTTCCAATGGATTGACGACACACCGAACCAGCCACATGCCATCGGACGTTACCAGTTTATTCCCACCACACTGCGCCGCGTCGTAGAGAAGGTTGGCGCAAAGCCTGCACAGCGGTTCACCCCCGCGCTGCAAGACAAACTGGCAGATGTATTGCTGATGGAGGCCGGTCTGAATAGGTTTCGCTCAGGCGTTCTCGACCAGACCGGCTTTATGAACAATCTGGCGAAAATCTGGGCAGGTCTGCCGAACTCAACAGGTAAGTCTCACTACGATGGATATGCTGGTAACAAGGCATCGGTTACTTGGGCGCGTTTTGATGCTGTGATGACCCGCATCTCACCGCGGCTTTAGGGATCGGCAGGTGTATGAAGTCCCCAATTCGCATTTTCCAACTGAGCCTGCTACGTTTGTCATAGGAGGCGTGCTCATATGGGTGACCAGACTGCCAAATTCGAGCATTTCAAGTCGCTGCACCTGCGCGATCAGGCATTTGTCATGCCAAACCCTTGGGACGCAGGCTCTGCGCGCATTCTCACAGCGATGGGGTTTAAAGCGCTGGCAACGACCAGTGCGGGGTACGCGTTCTCCGCGGGAAAACGGGATTCGTTCAGCAGTCTGAGCCGTGACGAAATCCTCGTAAATGCGGCCGATATCGCAGCGGCGACGCATTTGCCCCTCTCTGCCGACCTTGAAGACGGGTTTGGCGCCTCACCTCAGGACTGCGCCGATACCGTGGTCAAAGCATGTGCCGTAGGCCTTGTCGGTGGATCGATTGAGGACGCAACAGGCGATGCCCGTGCGCCTATCTTGGACATGCCGCAAGCAGTCGAGCGCATCAACGCAGCGGCTCAGGCGGTTAAAGGTAAGCCATTTCTCTTGACCGCGCGCGCAGAGAATTTCATCTGCGGGCGGCCTGACCTCAACGATACGATTGCGCGGTTGCAGGCCTTTTCCGAGGCTGGTGCCGATGTGCTTTACGCCCCAGGTCTGCCTGATCTTGAAGCCATCCGTACGGTTTGCGCCGAAGTGGACAAACCTGTGAATGTACTCATGGGGCTCGCTGGGCCGTCTTATACGGTGCAGCAGCTCAGCGATGCGGGGGTTGCCCGTATCAGTGTCGGCGGCTCCTTTGCGCGCGCGGCCTCTGCCGCCCTGCGACGTGCCGCCCAAGAGGTCATGGACCACGGCACATTCGAGTATGCCAAGGACGCAATCCCAGACGCAGATATCGCAGCAATGATGGCCCAAACAAAGCGTGTTGACCGCAGCTAAATTGCCAACTGCAGGCGTGCATTGCGCCGCACAGAATGACGTGCGACCAAGTGGCCTGCACTTTTGGAGCGCTTCTTATGACTTTTCTGCAAATCACTTCACTGCTTATTGTTCTGGCGGGCGGATTTGGCGCAATCAATCACCTGTATCTTAAATTACCCTCTGCGATTGGTGTCTTGGTGGTGTCCTTGCTTGCATCATTTGTTTTGCTAGGGACGGACCTTATGCTCCCCGACCTTGGCATCGCCGACACTGTACGCGGGATTATCACCAGTATTGATTTTTCCGAAGCGCTGCTGGAAGGGATGCTGGGCCTATTGCTCTTTGCGGGGGCGTTGCACGTCAAGATTAGCGATCTGAAGGCCCAGTGGCGTGCCGTGTTTTTGATGGCGACCCTCGGGATTGCGCTCTCTACTGTGATTATCGGCTTCGGGTTCTCATGGCTGACCGGCATGCCGCTTTTGGTGGCGATGGTGTTCGGGGCGCTCATCTCTCCTACGGACCCTGTGGCCGTCATGGGCGTATTGCGTGAGGCCGATCTACCAAAAGCGCTTGAGACCAAGATTGCGGGCGAGAGTCTGTTTAACGACGGTGTCGGATATGTTGTATTCCTCGTGCTTGTGGGCCTCGCCTTTCCAACCAGCGACGGGCACGGACCGGTCGGTGATCCACTGACCGGAGCTGCGGTCCTGTTTTTCCAAGAGGCGATTGGCGGAGCTGTGCTGGGCCTTGTGCTGGGGTGGCTCACCTTCCGCGTGATGCGCAAAATTGACGACTACCCGCTGGAGGTTTTACTGACCCTTGGTCTCGCCTTTGGGGGGTACGAACTGGCAGTCTGGCTTCACGTTTCCGCGCCGATTATGGCTGTTTGTGCAGGACTTCTTATCGGGGATGTCGGTACATCAAAGGGCATGTCGGCGCAGACGCGAACGTATGTGGCGAGTTTTTGGGAGCTGGTTGACGAAATCCTGAACGCAGTCCTGTTTTTGCTGATTGGCTTCGAAGTTTTTGCCATCGCCTTTGATGATGATGTGCTGCTGACGGCGAGTGCGGCAATTGCCCTCGCCCTGCTGGCACGTTTTGTTGCTGTCGCGGTGCCGATCAGCATTTTACGGCCCTTCCGCAGCTTTAACGCGGGTGTTATTCCCATCATGACATGGGGTGGTCTCAAAGGGGGGATTTCCGTCGCCTTGGCCCTCTCCCTGCCGGAAGGTGAGTGGAAGCCACTGATACTGACATGTACCTACGTTGTGGTCATTTTTTCGATCATTGTGCAGGGATTGACAGTGGCGCGTCTGGCAAACCGCGTAGGTCGCGCACCGGACATGATGTAATGAACGCGCGCCCCTCGGATTATCGCAAGCCAAAAATAAGTTAGTCGCGGTGGCGATGTATGAAATTGATCAAGGCAGCAGTCGAGGGGTCCTCGGCCGTGCTCTCTTGTGTGCCCTCGACAACGGGTTGCAACGAGGTAGCCAACTCTTTGCCAAGCTCTACGCCCCATTGATCGAACGAGATAATATCCAGGATGACTCCTTCGACAAATACGCGGTGCTCATAAAGAGCGATGATCTGGCCCAAGGTAAAGGGATCGAGGAGAGGATAAATCAGTGTCGTCGAAGGGCGGTTACCGGGAAATACACGGTGGCGTGCTTGGCGTTCCAGCTCATCGCCTGTGTACCCTTGCCCCGTAGCAATTGCGCGGGCCTTTTCCAGATTTTGGCCCTGCATCAGCGCTTTTGACTGTGCGAGGCAGTTGGCCACGAGCAATTGGTGGTGGTGGGCCAGTTCGGCCTCATGCCCTTGGGCCGCAAGCAGGAATTCGCACGGAATAACCCGCGTTCCTTGGTGGATGAGCTGGTAGAACGCATGCTGCCCATTGGTCCCCGCAGCGCCCCAGACCACAGGACCCGTATGGTGGGGGCTGTCAGCACCGCTACGGACAACACCTTTGCCGTTTGATTCCATCTCGAGCTGTTGCAGGTAGCTTGGCAAGAGGTTCAAACGCTCGTCATAGGGAAGCACCGCACGTGTGGCATAGCCGCAGATTTGATTGTGCCAGATGCCCACCAGCGCCAACAGAACGGGCATATTTTCTTCCAATTTGGCAGCGCGGAAATGGGTATCCATCGCTTGTGCACCGCGCAAGAACGCGTCGAACGCTTTTGGCCCGATCGCGATCATCAGCGACAATCCGATTGGCCCCCAAACAGAATAGCGTCCCCCCACCCAATCTTGAAAACCAAACACATGTGCCGGATCAATGCCGAAATCAGCCGTCTTTTCAGCCGAAGTACTAAGTGCTGCAAACTGGCGCTTTGGATCGCCGCCGTGGTCAAGCATCCATGCGCGCGCGGTACGGGCGTTGGTCATTGTCTCGACTGTGGTAAATGATTTGGATGCAACGATAACCAGCGTCGTTTTGGCATCTAGGCCGCGCAGTTTATCTGCGATGTCAGCACCATCGATGTTCGAGACGAAATGGCATCTCGGGCCGTCATGATACGGTGCCATTGCTGCGACAGCCATTGCTGGCCCCAGATCGGAGCCACCAATCCCGATGTTAATGATGTCAGTATAGGTCCCGTTGCGCACTTGCTCCGCAAAGCTGCGCATGGATTTGAGGGTGGCCTGCACCTCGTCCATCACGTTCACGCCGTCCAGCATTACTGGCCCACCGTCCATATTGCGCAAGGCAGTATGAAGCACGGCGCGGTCTTCGGTCTCGTTTATTCGCGCACCTGCGAACATCGCGTCGCGGCGGGCCTCGACATCCATATCACCGGCCAGCGCAATGAGTGTCTTAAGCGTTTTGCCATCAATATTGGTTTTGGAGAAATCAAAATACATATCCCCCGCTTGAGCAGCGAAATCATGTGCGCGGTCCGGAATTTCAAACAGATCAGAAATGGCGCGGTCTTTGATTTTTTCATGTTGCACATTCAACGTGTTCCATTGGCTCATGCTGCGCTCCAATGTACCGTGGCGCGCGGTAGTACCGTTTGGATCGGCGCGTCAGCTTCTGACAGGGATGCCGCACGATCAAGTGCATCGCGTTTATCTGTGCCTGTGATCAAAATATGCGTATCGCGCGCGGCGCGCAGTACGGGGGCAGTCAGGGTAAACCGCTGGGCCTCCTGACCGGAAACTGTGATCGGTAAAAACATCGGAGCATCTGCCGCCAAGGCATCCTTCAACCCACCCGAGCCCGGAAACAAGGATGCCGTGTGCATGTCTGCCCCCATGCCCAGAAGCATCACGTCGATGGGAAGGGTTTCGGAAAGTTCATTGCTGAGCGAGGCAGCTGCAGCGGCGATCTCTTTATCTGCCAAGTAATAGGGCGTGAACTGCGCCCTTGCGGCCCGACCTATGAGCAACCGTTTGCGAATGAGCGCTGCGTTGGATTGCGCGTCACTCTCTGGCACCCACCGCTCGTCCGTGAGCATGACGTGAACGCGGGACCAATCGAGGTCAACCTCGCTCAGTACGTCAAAAACAGGTCCGGGCGTTGAGCCGCCGGGTACAGCAAAGCTCACTTTGGACTGGCGTGCCAAAGCACCGAAAAGTGCGCGCCCAAGCACGTCAGCAACGTCGTGCATCATCTGATCAGCGGATGGATATTCAATCATCTTCATACGTTCACCTGCCGCCATGCCCTGCCCTCGCGGCGCAACAGCTCTTCTGATTCTGTGGGACCGGTTGTGCCGTGATCGTATGGCTTAGGCACCTCGTTGCGGGCCTCCCAACCCTTGATGATCGGATCAGTCCACAACCAAGCCGCTTCAACCTCGTCACCGCGCATAAACAAAGTTTGGTTCCCACGGATTACATCCATAATGAGCCGCTCATAGGCGTCGACATGCTCGACGTCATCGGGATCAATCGCTTCGGCATAGGACATATCAAGAGGCACATCGATGAGACGCATGCCGCCCGGTCCCGGCTCCTTGATCGTCACGCCGAGGGTAATACCCTCATCGGGCTGCAGACGGATCGACAGAACATTTCGGTGTCGCCCTGCGTCCTCCTCGAAAATGTTGTGGGGCGTGTCTTTGAATACCACGGTGATCTCGGAATAGCGGTCTGCCAAGCGTTTGCCCGTTCGCAAATAAAAGGGCGTACCAGCCCAACGCCAATTGCTGATCTCAGCGCGTAGGGCGATGAAGCTTTCTGTGCGCGAACGCGGGTTGCCTACGGCGGTGCGGTAGCCGGGATTTTCGGCTTCGTTGCAAGGCTCTGCCTGATACTGGCCGCGCACGATATGGTATGGGGCCACGGGATCGAGCGCACGGATGACCTTTAGCTTTTCATCGCGCACGGCATCGGGAGAGAAGCGCGCGGGCGGCTCCATCGCGATGAGGCACAACAGCTGCATCATATGGTTTTGCACCATATCGCGCATGGCGCCGGCTTTGTCATAGTACTCACCCCGCCCGCCCACACCCACGGTTTCAGCAACTGTGATCTGGATGTGATCGACATATTGGCTGTTCCACAACGGCTCAAACAGCATATTTCCAAATCGGACGGCCATAAGGTTTTGCACCGTCTCTTTTCCGAGGTAGTGGTCAATGCGGTAAATCTGATCTTCGTTGAAATAGGTGGCAAGCGTCTTGTTCAAAGTGCGCGCAGTCTCAAGATCGCGCCCAAAGGGCTTTTCGACCACAATGCGCGCCTTATCATCCGCCATGCCCCATTTTTGCAACCGCTCCGCAATTTCGCCAAAGAGCGACGGTGCAACCGAGAAGTAGTAAGCCTCAACACGCTCCTTGCCGGCCATAAGGGTCTGAAGTTCGGGCCAGCCTTGCTCTCCCAACGCATCAATCGCGACATACTCTAGCTGCCCCAAAAAGGCGTCGAGCAGCTTGGGATCGGCGGGATGGCCCCTTCCAAACTCCTCAATCGCCTCGCGCACCATTTCGCGGTAACCGTTACTGTCCATCGGACTGCGCGCCGCCCCGATGACACGCGCATCGGATGGCATTTGCCCCGAGCAGAATCGGCGAAACAAACCGGGGAGAATCTTGCGCCGTGCCAGATCACCGGTGCCGCCAAAGATCACCAAATCAAACAAATCGACGGGAATGACGCGTGAAACCATGACTACTGCCTTTTATTATTGTGCGCTGTGCAATTGCTCCGCAAACGTAAGTGTATCGCGCTGATCAGGTGTTGGCACCGCCAAATTCTCTCTCATTGTGCGCAGCGGTACAAATGTTAGCGCAAACATACCCAAACATCAGCAGTTCACAAGAGCGTGCGTCCCCAGACAGGGTCTTTTCTTGACCAAAGCAATGACATACCCAAGGCAAAACACCATGAGATAGACGAAAGAGGTCGTGCGCATGAAAGATATCCCATTGGCCAACCACGGGAAATTCCAAGATCCTGCCCTGACTGCCAAGGGAGAGCCGCGCGCGACAGTGGCGCTGAACGATCCTCAGACTCTGTGGTTCAACACAGGCACCCTGTGCAATATCGAGTGTGCCAACTGCTATATCCTGTCGAGCCCGACCAACGATGCGCTGGTCTATATCACTGCGGATGAGGTGCGCGATTATCTTGACCAGCTTGAGACCCGCAATTGGGGTGTGCGCGAGATTGCATTCACGGGCGGTGAGCCGTTTATGAACCCGCAGATGATCGAGATCACCGAAGCCTCACTCGCACGTGGCTATGACGTGTTGATCCTGACCAATGCGATGTTACCAATGATGCGCAAAAAGATGCGCGAAGGGCTGCTGCGTCTACTCGCCGCCTACCCTGACAAGCTGACCCTGCGCATCTCGGTCGATCACTACAACCAAGACTTACACGATGCGGAGCGTGGTGCCGGGTCTTTTGAAAAGACCGTCGTTGGCATGAAGTGGCTCTCCGAAAACGGCTTTACCATGGCCGTTGCGGGGCGGTCCGTATTTGGTGATACGGACATCGATAGCCGGGCAGGATATGCTGCATTTTATGCCGAACACGGGTTTAATATTGACGCGTACAGCCCTGCAATTACTGTTCTTTTCCCCGAAATGGACGAGACGGTCGAAGTGCCGGAAATCACAACTGCCTGCTGGAGCATCTTGGACAAATCGCCCGATGCAGTTATGTGCGCCTCATCGCGCATGGTGGTAAAGCGGCGCGGCGCGGAAAAACCGGCGGTCTTGGCCTGCACGCTTCTGCCCTATGCGCCGGAGTTCGAACTGGGTGAGACTTTGGAAGAGGCCGAGCGTGATGTGGCGCTCAACCATCCCCATTGTGCAAAGTTCTGTGTTTTGGGCGGAGCAAGCTGCTCCGCCTGATTAGCGTGCCTAAAGGGTGATGATGTGCCCGTCGCGCGGGTTTGCGGTGCCATCCGCCAGCGTAGTGTAGACACCCGCCGCCTCTTCGATCCCGTTGTGAACCTTTACGTCCAGCCAAGTGCTCGCGTCTGCCGCCAGCCGCTTCCACGCTTGGGTGATCTGTTTTTCCATCACACCTGGGCCCCATTCTTCACGACGCTTGGCAATCTGTGCCGGTGCAAAGAAGAATTGCGGCTTCACGCCCTCGACCTCGTTTTGCGGATTGAATTGATCCCAATGACTGATCCCCACAGCGGACGAATGTTTGAGATGCGCGCCAAGGGTGCTGTGCACGCGGGCCTTCACGTCCGCATTGCCAGACATATCAACATAGACAGACGAGCGTTGTGGTAGCTTCGCGACCTCGTCGTATGTGAGGACCTCATCACATGAGCCCAAGCCTTCTACAAAGCTGCGATTGCGCTCGGATGTCAGGCCGATGATCTTATAAGCTCGGTCTTCAGGCTCAGCCAGGTATTTACACAAGCCCAGCCCTGTTTTTGACGATGCACTGCCGATGATGATCTGGTCCGCGCCAAAGCGGTCATTGTCCATCAGCCAGTCAAACAGCAGGTATGACGTGGCAAGAAGGGGCTGTAGCAGCGCGCGCATGTGGTCTTCGGACGCCGCACCACTGCGCACAGGCGTATAACGGTTGTAGACTGCTGGAAGCTCGGCGCGGTGTGCTGCGGCATCGACAAATCCGCCATGTCCATCAGCCTGCACGTCGATGACCAGCTCTTCGGCCAGCGGATAGAAGCCATAAAGCCGCGTGCCAACGGCGAGGTCGTCGCTGTTACTCGCGATCACTTCTGCGGTGCCCCATACCGGCACCAACCCCTGCCCCTCGACACCAGTCGGGAAGAAATGCCAATACCCGATGGCAAAACCAGACGCGGCGTAGGTCACATTATTGGCGGTCAGCGCAAAGCTCTCCAGCTTTAACCGCGCCTGACCCGCGCCGCAGGCCGCTGCGGCGACATCCTCTAGCTGTGTTGCGGTGATGGTCTTATGATCCGTGAGCAAGCGTTGCATGACATCTCTCCCTATTTTTTAGCACCTTAGACCGACATTGGCCTGACTGAACAGTAACGTGACGTCAGAGGTATCGCGCGCGCGCCATGGGAAGGCCAATCAACTCGCAAAGTGTTGAGGAATATTCTTATTTTATAACATGATCTTACCCCAGAGACCTCAATTGGAGCAACGACAGCGGCGCAATAGGATTGCACCTTATATGGGCTTCGCGTTATACTAAAGCGCAAGATATAGATGACATCAGCCAAGCTGGGACAGACTTTGACCGATACGCCGGAAACACCTGAAAACGAAGACGAAAACCTCCCCGCACGGCCCGTATATGATGGGCCTTCGGTGACGATCGAGCATGAGATGCGCACAAGCTATCTCGACTATGCGATGTCGGTTATTGTCAGCCGTGCCATTCCCGATCTGCGTGATGGTCTGAAACCCGTGCACCGGCGCATTTTGTATGCCCTGCACGAGGCAGGCAACACCCACGACAAAGCCTACCGCAAATCGGCGCGTGGCGTGGGCGATGTTATGGGTAAATATCACCCGCACGGTGACAGTGCGATCTATGACGCGCTGGTACGGATGGCGCAGGATTTTGCAATGTCTCTGCCGCTACTCGATGGTCAGGGCAACTTTGGTTCCATGGACGGCGATAACGCCGCCGCGATGCGCTATACCGAAGTGCGCATGGACAAACCTGCGGCATTTTTGTTGGCCGACATCGACAAAGAAACTGTTGATTTTCAGGACAATTATGACGGCAAAGACCGTGAGCCGACGGTACTCCCTGCTCGCTTTCCAAACATGCTTGTCAACGGTGCGGGCGGTATCGCTGTTGGTATGGCCACAAACATTCCGCCTCATAACCTTGGCGAAGTGATTGATGCATGCCTTGCGCTGATCGAGAATCCTGATCTTACGTCCGAGGATCTTATTGAATATGTTCCTGGTCCTGACTTTCCGACGGGTGGCATCATGCTGGGTCGCTCCGGCGCGCGAAAAGCGTACCTTGAGGGCCGCGGCTCGGTTATTGTGCGCTCCAAAACCCGCATCGAGGAAATTCGCAAGGACCGCTGGGCCATTGTCATCGACGAGATCCCCTATCAGGTGAATAAGGCGACGATGATCGAGCGGATCGCAGAGCAAGCACGCGACAAAAAGATCGAAGGTATTGCCCACGTACAAGACGAGAGCGACCGCAATGGTGTGCGCGTTGTTGTCGAATTGAAGCGTGATGCAACTGCTGAAGTGGTGATGAATCAGCTCTTCCGCTTTACGCCCATGCAGACGTATTTTGGCTGTAACATGCTGGCGCTGAACGGTGGTCGCCCCGAGACACTGACGCTGCGCCGCTTCCTCACCTGCTTTATCGATTTCCGCGAAGAAGTTGTGGCACGCCGCACCGCACACCTGCTGCGCAAAGCGCGTGAGCGCAGCCATATCCTGTGTGGTCTGGCCGTGGCCGTCACAAACATCGACGAAATCGTCGCCACCATTCGCTCCTCCGCTGATGCGGCAGAGGCGCGTGAAAAACTGATGACCCGCCGTTGGCCTGCCGAAGACATCCTGCCCTATATCGCGCTGATCGATGATCCGACGCATACGGCCAATGAGGACGGCACCTATAACCTATCTGAGATTCAGGCCCGCGCGATCCTTGAGTTACGTTTGCAACGCCTGACACAGATTGGCGTTAACGAAGTCACCAGCGAGCTGGAAGAGCTGGCAACCAAAATCAAGGAATACCTTGAGATCCTGAGCTCACGTGACCGCATCATGGCGATCATTCGCGAGGAGCTGTCGGAGACACGTGAGTTGTTTGCTGTCCCGCGCCGCACCCAGATTGTCGACTGGTCCGGTGACATGGACGACGAAGACCTGATCGAGCGTGAGGATATGGTCGTGACCGTCACCTCAGGCGGATATATCAAACGGACCCCTCTGGCCGATTTCCGCAGCCAGCGGCGCGGCGGCAAAGGTGTATCCGGGATGGCCACCAAAGAAGAGGATGTCGTTACGACCCTCTTTGTGGCCAATACGCATACGCAACTGCTGTTCTTCACCACCGATGGCATGGTCTACAAGCTCAAGACATGGCGCTTGCCGCAAGGCAGCCGCACAGCCAAGGGTAAGGCAATCGTCAATATCCTGCCGATCCCTGTTGGCGTCTCCATTGCGGCGATCATGCCGGTGGATCGCGACGAGAAGGAATGGGACGACTTGCAAGTGGTGTTCGCCACGTCCGCAGGCACGGTGCGCCGCAACAAATTGTCAGATTTCACCAATGTCATGCGCAACGGCAAGATCGCGATGAAATTTGAAGACGAGCATGAGGGTACCACGCTGATCAATGCCCGCATTGCCAGCCACGACGATGACGTGATGCTGGTCACAAATTCGGGCCGCGCAATCCGCTTCCGTGCGACAGATGTGCGGGTGTTCAATTCGCGTAATTCGGTCGGTGTGCGCGGGATCAAGCTGTCGGGCGACGACAAGGTTGTGTCCATGTCGATCATCCGCCACTTCAACGCCGCCTCCGAAGAACGTACAGCCTACCTCAAGATGCGCCGGGCAATGGCGGGTCTTGCCGATGAAGTCTCCGAGGACGACGAGGAAGCACCCGCCGATCCGAACTTCTCTAACGAGCGCTATGTGGAGATGTCGGCCGCCGAGAACTTGATCCTTACGATCACTGCAGGTGGTGCCGGCAAACTCAGCTCGAGCCACGACTATCCCCTGCGAGGTCGCGGCGGCATGGGGGTCACTGCGATGGACAAAGCCATGCGCGGCGGCCAGATTGTGGCGTCCTTCCCTGTGGAGATGGATGACCAGATCATGCTTGCGACGTCCAAGGGCCAATCGATCCGCGTGCCCGTCGAGGGAATCTCCTTCCGCTCGCGCTCCGCTGGTGGGGTGAAGGTCTTTGACACCGGCAAGAACGAGGTTGTCGTTTCTGTGGCTTGGATTGCGGATCAGGGTGACGAGGATGGTGCCGAAATAGGTGACGCGGACGAAAGCGCGGACGAATAGCGCAGCGCGATATGTTTCTATAAATCAGCACCCCAACAGGTGCTGATTTTCACGACAAGGGCGTATTGTCGAGGACCATCCAAACCCGATCTTCTACAGCTGCCAAGATACAATTGTTTCGGTGCGCTAGGACGTTTCCGGCGTTTGATCCTGCGTCGATTCGTTCTAGTCTGTTTTCGTCGTGCTTGTGCTGGTTGTCGTGACTGCGACCGAAATGAGAAATACTGTGCCCGTGGCGCTTGTCGTTGTGGTCGTAATGCCAGTACCAGTGCTGAATATATCGTCGGTCTGGTCTTCCGCCCGAACACATTTTCGCGAGACTTTCCCATCGCTTACGAAAGTTTCGGCTTTGCAATTATAGAGCACGCCATCAGCACCCTTTACACGCAGCGGGTACAAAGGGTTGCCAGAGTTGCCAGCAATAAAAGCTTGTCCGGTAACCACTTGTGCGGAGGCCCCGGAAGAAATTAGCCATCCGATAGCCAGCATCAAAAATAGGTGTTTCATAATAAAAAATCCGTTCTAAATAAGAACAGACTATAGAAATAACGGTAATCAGTCTAGTTTGAGGCCATTCGGCCCTTCACTGGACATTCTTGTGGAATGGTTTCTCCCTCGAACTTCCTCAATGTGAAATCAGGCTTTGTCCTTCCCAAAAAAGCCAACAGGCAGAGCATTTAGCCTTGCTTGCCGCAGGGTCAGAGCGCGTAGATCTCGCTGAATTTCGCGCCTAGATAGCCAAGCAACGCGCTTTCGTCAGGAGCTTTGCCACTAGCCTTTTCGATCACCTCGCGCGGCTCATATAATCCGCCATGGGTCTGCACATGGGCGCCCAACCATGCGGTAGCCTGCCCTGTTTCTCCCATCGCAAGGTTGGCGTCGAGATTGGGCAGTGCGCTTTGCATCGCCTCGTTCAGGCAGCCTGCGTAGACATTGCCCAAGCTATATGTCGGAAAATAACCGAACAGACCGACCGACCAATGCACATCCTGCAACACACCGTTAGACGGCTTATCAACTGCGTAGCCAAAGTCTGCTTCAAAGCGGTCATTCCACGCCGCCTCAAGCTCGCTGACTTGGAGATCGCCCGCCATAAGTGCGCGCTCCAGATCAAAGCGCAGCAAGACATGCAGATTATACTGCAACTCGTCAGCTTCGGTGCGGATGAACCCGTCGCCAACACGGTTTACAGTGGCGTAAAACGTCTCTTCGTCTTTTACGCCAAAATCACCGAATGCGTTTTTCATTTGCCCGAACAGCCAGCCGGTGAACGCCCGGCTGCGGCCGATCTGGTTCTCGTAGATGCGGCTCTGGCTTTCGTGCACCCCCATACTCACGCCGCTTCCCAGCGGGGTCAGCAAATGATCAGCGTGGATATTCTGTTCATAGGCGGCGTGGCCAACCTCATGAATGGTCGAGTAAAAACAGTTAAACGGGTCTTTGACATTGGTGCGTGTGGTGATGCGCACATCCATACCTGAGCCGGATGAGAACGGATGCACTGCTTTATCGACCCGACCGCGTGTCATGTCATAGCCGAACGCCTTCGCGAGTTGGCGCGTCAGTTTCATCTGCGCCCCCTCGTCAAAGTCACCCGTCAGCGGGGCGACCGGCTTGGCCTCGCGAATGGCCGCGCGCAGGTTTGACAGCACAGGCCGCATGGAGCCAAACATCGCCTCCAGATCAGCGCCCGTCGTGCCCGGCTCATAATCTGCCAGCATGGCGTCATACACATCCCCACCGGCGGCAAGGGCTTGACCCTCTTCGCGCTTGAGCATGATCACTTCGGCCAGGGTCGGCGCGAAGGCTTTGAAGTCATCCGCTGCGCGTGCTTCGGCCCAAATTCCCTGCGCGGCTGACGTAAGTTTGGCAATGCGCGTGGCCAATGCGGCGGGTACTTTGCTGGTTCGCTCGAAACTACGGCGGATGTGGCGCATGTTGGCTTTGCCCACTGCATCAAGTGTTTTTTCGTCAATCTTTGCCAGCCAATTCCCCACGCGCGGATCAATGCGGCGCGCGTGCAGAACGCTCTCCATTGCGGCCATTTCCTCGGCCCGTTGGGGTGCCGCGCCGCGTGGCATCATCGTCTCCTGATCCCAGCCCAGGCGTCCCGCGACCTGCCCCAACGCTTGGGTATCACGGGTGAATTCCATCAGGTCATCATAGGCGGTCATGTGGTGGCTCCTCTGAGCGAAGTCGCAATTGGGTAAAGAGAGAGGTGGCGTGCGCGCAAGATCAGGACAAAGCACAACACGGCCAAGCCTTGGTGCGCAAGGGCGACCGGCATGATTGCGGCGACCATCACGGTGGTAATCCCCAACACGACCTGCGCGGTGATCGCGATGAAGGCGAGGTTGAACGCATGGCGCGTCTTTTCATGCGCAGATCTGCGTCCGCGCAGCCATACTACGATGGCAAAGGCAAAGAGAATGTAACCCGTCATGCGGTGGATAAACTGCACCAGGCCGGGGTTCTCGATGAAATTAAGCAAAAACGGCTCCATCACAAGAGCTTGGGGCGGGAAAAACTGGCCTGCCATCAGCGGCCAATCAGTATAGGTGCGCCCTGCGTCAATGCCGGCAACCAGCGCGCCGATGATGATTTGCAAGAATGTGAAATGCAGCAATCCGGTGCTGAGGCCATAAAGCTTGCTCTCTTTCGTCCGGCGCGCTTGCATGAGGTCCCGCTCGGGACGGCCAAGGCTAAGGGCGTACCAGGTGATGAACCCCATGATGACGAAGGCCAGCCCCAGATGCGTGGCAAGGCGGGCGGAATGCACATCGGTGGTCGCTTCGCCGGAGGTCACACCGGAGGACACCATCCACCAACCAATCGCCCCTTGAAGGCCTCCCAAAGCGCCCAAGAGCAGCAGACGCGGGGTATAGCCTGTGGGGATCTGGCGGCGTAGCAAGAACCAGAAGAAGCCAATCGCCCAAACCAGACCGATGACGCGGCCAAGCTGGCGGTGGCCCCATTCCCACCAGTAAATTACTTTGAAATCCGCCAGCGTCATCCAGCTGTTTTGCAGCCGAAATTCGTCGATCAGCTGGTATTTGGCAAACTCGGATGCCCAATCGGCTGCATTCATCGGCGGCAGCGCTCCCGTCAGAGGCCGCCACTCAGTGATGCTCAACCCGCTGTCGGTCAAGCGCGTGGCACCGCCCACAAGGATCATCAAAAACACCAATCCAAACAGCATCATAAGCCAAATCCGGATCGCCCCGCGTGCGCCGCCGCGCCCTGCGTCGATAACCCCGGTGGTAGCGACAGGCTTTGCCGTATCTGCGCTAACATCTTCAAACAATTTGCGGTTCGTGGCCATGATATTCTCCGTCGTCTTTTGTCTCGTTTGACGTATTCCTTTGGCGCAGCGGGGTCTAGCCGCGTTCCTTCCAGCGGACCATCTGCCGCAAGGTGCCATGCAAGATTTGTACATCCGCACGCGTCAACGGCAAGCGGCTCCACATGTTGCGCAGGTTTGTCTTCATCGATACGGCCTTGTGCTCGGGATAGAAGAATCCCGCCGCGTCCAGACGCTCTTCATAGTGTTTCGCCAAATGCTCGATCTCTGCGTTCTCGGCCCACGCTGTGCCTGCCAAATTCTGGGCCACAGGTGCCTGATCGCTTTGCTGGCGCATCCATTCATAGCCCATGAGCAATACGCATTGCGCAAGGTTCAGCGAGGCAAATTCAGGGTTCACAGGCACCGATACAATCGCGTTCGCCCGCGAGATGTCATCATTCTCCAGCCCTGCCCGCTCTGGTCCGAACAGCACGGCCACACGCTCGCCGCTCGCGATTTTTTGCGCGGCCAGCTGCATAGCGGCCTCGGGCGTGTAGACAGGTTTGCTCATATCGCGGTCCCGCGCTGTGGTGGCAAATACAAAGCTGCAATCAGCCAGTGCATCCGGCAAATCGGGCGAGAGCCGCGCATGATCCAGCACGCGCCCCGCGCCCGATGCCATTGCCACAGCCGCCGGATTCGGCCAGCCATCGCGCGGCGCTACGATACGCATGTGATCAAGGCCGAAATTCAGCATCGCCCGTGCGGCGGCGCCGATATTCTCGCCCATTTGCGGACGCACAAGGACAAAGCTGGGAGTGGTTGGATGTTCTACTGTCATACCGCTCTGTTACCCCAGCCCCCTGCCCTTGCCAATATGATGCGGACCTGCGGAATAGAGTTTCCATCCTATCGCAGATTAAGCTAGGGACAGAACCACGCCAAAAAGGACCACATCATGTCAAACGCCCCCGAGCAGCCGCAGCTTTATCTCATCACACCGTCCGAGTTGGACCTGTCCACCTACGCCGATACGCTGGCGCGGGTCTTAGACGCGCATCCAGCCGCCTGCGTGCGCCTTGCCCTGTCGAGCAAGGATGAGGATGTTTTGTCGCGCGCTGCCGATACCTTGCGTGTGGTGACGGATGCCCGTGAGGTCGCTCTGGTGATTTCGGATCATACGCTGCTGGCAGAGCGGCTTGGCCTCGATGGTGTGCATCTGTCAGATGCGGCGCGCTCGGTACGGCATGCACGCAAAGTTCTGGGCCCAGATGCGATTGTGGGCAGCTTTTGTGCAGGCTCACGCCACGACGGGATGAGTGCCGGCGAAGCGGGTGCGGATTATGTGGCCTTTGGTCCGGTTCAGGCTACAGCGCTTTATGATGGCGAGATTGCCGAAGCAGATATGTTCCAGTGGTGGTCCGAAGTGATCGAAGTGCCGTGCGTGGCCGAGGGCCAGCTTGATACCGCTATTATGGCAAAACTCAGCCCCTTGACCGATTTCTTTGGCATAGGAGACGAGATTTGGGGTCAGGACGATCCGGTTGCTGCCCTGGCCACGCTTTGGTCTGCTGTAGGGTAGATCCCTACAGCGCTACACCTTACAGAATCGTCCGCTCAATCACCCAATAGACGCCGATAATGGCGATGATCAGCGATCCTGTGACTGACAGGGCGCGGAACATGACCGGGTATTCGGTGACCATCTCCTCAACCCCGTTAAACTTTGCGCGTCGTGCCGCCAACACGCCGAGCCAGATGGTGCAAAATGCCAATGCGATCACGGTAAGCTGCCCTACTTCGACACCTACGTTAAAGCCGATGAGCGCAGGAATAAACTGATCCTCTGGCAGGCCAAACTCCCCCAGGACAGATGCAAATCCCAGCCCATGTAGCAGGCCGAACCCGAAAACCACCGCAGGGCGCCATTTTGTGAGCCCTCTGGCAAAGATGTTTTCAACCGCGACATAGACAATTGAAGCGGCAATCAGCGGCTCAACGATGCTGCCCGGCACATTAACCAGTCCCAAGGCACCAAGCGCCAGTGTGACGGTGTGGGCCAGCGTAAAAGCACTCACCTGCCATATCAGCGGGCGCAGGTGAATGGACAGAAAGAACAGGCCCAATACGAACAGGATGTGATCCAAACCCTGCGGTAGGATGTGGTCAAACCCCACAGGAATGTAGCCCGCAAAGGTCTGCCATCCGCCGGCTTGATCGCCACCGCTCAGAGCGATTGCAGGGCTGGCACTGCCGCCGGAGATCAGGCCCGTAAACGGCTCATCCACCCCTTGCTGGCGCAACACCAGATCACCGCCACCCTCGGGCCATTCCATCGTTACGCTTGCTCCCGCGGGCATATCAGCCACCAGCGCCCATTCCGCGATGCGTGGCAATTCGATATCGACGTCCGCTGGCACCATGACGCTCACGCTTTTAAGAGCTACGGGGACACCGTCCACGCTCAGCACCGGAAGCGCGTTCCAGCCGTCCAAAAGTTCTGCCGCGCGCGCTTCTAACGCATCTGCCGATAAGGCACGCAGGGCGTCGTAATCCTGCGCTTCAGGCGCGTCATTGGTGTCTTCAACGGTGTCTAGATCAACACCCGCGATGAAAGCCTCCAGATTGATGCGCAGGTTCAACTCCGCGCGTCCCTCGGTCACGGTCAGGTCCGCAATCGTGGGCACAACTTCGTGGGCATGGGCCGGACTGCTTGACAACGCCAGCACCAATGCCAGCTTAGACAGCAGTAAGAGGGAAAACCGTTTCATGAAACTCACCTATATTGTTCCGTTCGCCAGCGCGTTGCTGGCTGCACCGATTGCTTCTGCCCATGAATTCTGGATCGAACCGCCAGAGTTTCAAGTGGAAAACGACGTACCCTTCACCGCCGATCTGCGCAACGGACAATTATATGAGGGAACTCGGCAATCATTCTTTGCAGATCGCAACACCCGCTTTGAGGTCATCATCGGCGATGAAATTGTACCTATCACCGGCCGCATGGGCGACCGTCCCGCGATCCAGCTGCCCGCCCCAGCGCAAGACGGCCTGATGATCCTCGCCCATGAGGCTGCCCCCTCGACGCTTACCTATAAAGAATGGCCGAAGTTCATGAAATTCGTGGAACACAAGGATTTCACGGAAGCGGAAGCCATCCATACGAAGCGTGGCTGGGCCAAAGAAGGTTTCAAGGAAGTCTATACGCGCCACTCCAAATCCCTTGTGGCTGTTGGCGATGGGGAGGGCTCAGATCGCGAATTGGGCTTGGTCACCGAGTTTGTGGCGCTGGAAAACCCTTACGCTGCTGATTTTGACGGCACCATGGATGTGGCGCTGTTTTATAACAGTGCTCCGCGCGTTGATGCGCAGATCGAGATTTATGAGCGGGATGCAGAGGACACTGTGACCGTTACGATCACCCGTACGGATGAAGCGGGACGCGCGGCGATCCCACTGGTTGCGGGGATGGAGTATATGCTCGATGCGGTTGTTCTGCGGCCTGTGCAGAGTGCGACCACCGTTGAGGCTGGACCCGTTTGGGAAACGCTCTGGGCCTCCCTGACCTTCGCGGTGCCAGTTCGTTAATCTTCTATCGGGTTGCACGCATCGCGCAAGCGGGTCAAAACCGCCGGTATGAAAGATAATGTTGAAATCTTGTGTATCGGGTCGGTGCTGTGGGATGTGATTGGCCGCTGTGCCACTCCCATGCATCTGGGCGCGGATATGCCGGGACGGATTACCCGCCTGCCCGGTGGCGTCGCGATGAACATCGCCATGGCGCTGCGCCGCTTTGATTTGCAGCCCAAGCTGCTCAGCGCAGTGGGACGTGATCCAGAGGGTGATGCGCTTATCGCGGCGTGTCATGCGCGCGGTCTTGGGACCGATCTGATCTACCGGTCCGAGGATTTGCCAACCGATCAGTATATGGCGATTGAGGGAGCAAACGGGCTCATCGCAGCGATCGCCGATGCCCATTCACTAGAAGCCGCAGGTGACAAGATATTGCGTCCGCTTGAGACTCTTTCAGAGCCCTATTCGGGTGCGGTGGCACTGGATGGTAATTTGACCCTCGATTTGTTGTCCCAAATGGCGCGCAGTCCGTTGCTGGCGCAAGCAGATTTACGTGTTGCACCAGCATCGCCGGGTAAGGCACTGAGGTTAAGCCCTTTTGTGCAAGCAGGACGCGGTACGCTTTATGTGAACCTCGAAGAGGCAGGCCTGTTGTGCCAGACTGTATTTGACAGCTCCGCCAATGCCGCGGCCACACTTCTCGCACGCGGTGCCGCCCGCACGGTTGTTACGGATGGCGGCAACCCTGCCACTGTCGCCTCGCAGAGTACGGTCGTCACCCAGACGCCGCCACCCGTTTCCGTTACCCGCGTGACGGGCGCTGGAGATACGTTTATGGCCGCACATATCGCCGCCGAGTTGCGTGGCCTTGCCCCTGATGCCGCCCTTTATGATGCGTTAAACGCTGCTGCCCTTTATGTTGCCGGAGAAACCAAAATATGATCCCCCTCACCTATTCCGCCGAAGTTGAAACCGCCCGCGCTTCTGGTGCCGCGATTGTAGCACTTGAGAGCACGATCATCACCCATGGCATGCCCTATCCGCAAAATATCGAGGTCGCCCGTCAGGTCGAAGATGACATTCGCGCCGCAGGTGCTGTGCCTGCAACGATTGCTGTGATGGACGGCACACTCCACATCGGCCTTGAGGATGCACAACTCAGCAAACTCGCCCAGTCCAAAGGTGTCGCAAAGCTCAGCCGTGCCGATATGGCCGCCTGCATCGCTACCGGTGGAACAGGAGCGACCACGGTTGCCGCCACGATGATCGCCGCGCGGCTTGGTGGTATCCATGTCTTTGCGACGGGTGGCATCGGTGGCGTTCATAAGGGGGCCGAGGACAGCTTTGACATCTCCGCTGATCTCATGGAACTGGCCCAAACGCCTGTGACCGTCGTGGCAGCTGGTGCCAAGGCCATTCTGGACGTCGCTAAAACACTGGAAGTACTGGAAACCCAAGGCGTGCCCGTGATCACTTACGGTCAGGATGCATTTCCTGCGTTCTGGTCCAGTGGCTCCAAGCTGAAATCCCCGCTGCGCATGGACGATCCTGCACAGATCGCTGCCGCCCACCGGATGCGCGGCGCATTAGGTCTGCCCGGCGGGCAGCTTATTGCCAACCCGATCCCCAAGGATGCCGAAATCCCCGCAGCCGAACTTGCCCCGATCATCGCCACGGCCCAAGCGGATGCAGACCGCGCCGGCATCAGCGGCAAGGGTGTCACGCCCTACCTGTTGCAGAGGATCTTTGAGCTGACAAAGGGACGCTCGCTGGAGGCTAATATTGCACTTGTGCGCAACAATGCACGTCTGGCCGCACGGATTGCACTCGAATTGCGAACAAAGTCATAGATTAGGCCATTGTGACTGTCACGTGTAGCACTTAGCTATAACGGATCAAAAGCGTTAACACGGATGCAGAGCCAACGATGAACACCCCCTTTGATCCAGAACCTATACTGCCGCCCAAGCGCGGCTTTCTGGGTCGTTTTCGCGGCAACTTTCTGACAGGGCTGGTCGTGATTGCACCCGTTGGCCTGACGATCTGGCTCATCTGGAGTGTCGTAGGCTGGATCGACGGGCTCGTACTGCCGCTGGTGCCCTTCAGCTATCATCCCGACCGCCTCATTCAGGATCTGTTGGGTCTTGATCCCCTAGTTCAGATCAACGTGCGCGGCATTGGCGTTATTATTTTTCTGATCTTCACTGTGTTTATCGGCTGGCTTGCTAAGGGGATCATCGGGCGCTCGTTCATCCGCTTCGCCGAAAGCCTTGTCGAGCGTACACCTGTAGTGCGTTCCATCTACTCTGGTATCAAACAGATTTCCGAGACGATCTTCGCCCAAAACGAGCGGAGTTTTGAGACAGCTTGCCTGATCGAGTATCCGCGCAAGGGGATTTGGGCCATCGGTTTCATCTCTACCGAAGCCAAGGGTGAGATTTCGGCAAAGACAGCAACTGAAGGCGACATCATGTCGATTTTCTTGCCCACAACGCCTAACCCTACGTCGGGATTTTTGCTTTTTGTGCCAAAGCGGGACGTCGTCGAGTTGGATATGTCGGTCGAAGATTCAGCCAAACTGGTGATTTCAGCGGGCCTTGTTTATCCGAACTCAAAAGCGATTGAGAATGGCGACGCACCCATCGCGGACCTGAACGCGCGCAGCTAGGCGAACATCTCACGTAGATCAACACTGCTTGATTTACCCACATTATCGACATCTGTGCGCAGGAACTTTTCGGCTGCGACGCACCCTGCATCTTTCAGCTGACCAATCACATGGGGGTTCGCGACCATCTTGGTCGCCGCCGACAGCTTTGCCATAAGCGCATCATCGGCGATCATATGGATGCGCACGCGCGCCATCTTATCCGAGTCCACTGTACCTTGCTCAATCAGCCGCTGCACAAATTCGATCGCGCGCAACTCGCGCAGCAGGCTTGAATTAAAGCTGATCTCGTTTATGCGATTTTGGATATCGCTCGGTTTTGTCGGAATTTCATCACGTTCCAGCGGGTTGATGTTGATGATCACAATGTCCGCAGGAAGTGATGGTTGAAACAGCGGGAAAAGTGCGGGGTTGCCGGTATACCCACCATCCCAGAATGCCTCGACACGGCCAGTGGTTTTGTCAAACATCTCGATGGCCTGGAACACCGACGGCAGACAGGCAGAGGCCATCAATGCATCGGGGCCGATCTCGTCGCCCTCGAAAATTCTGATCTTGCCGTTGCGCACACGGGTGGCGCCTACGTAAAACAGCGGCGCGTGGTGGTCGCAGACACGTTCATAGTTGAATTTCTCAACGATATCTTTGAGCGGATTTTTGTAAAGCACCCCATAATCATAGGGCGACACCAGCTGCGTGACCGCGTTACCCATGATCACGGGCAGGCTGTATTCAAGCTGTTTACTCAAGGCTTGAAGACCGAAGGGGGCCATCCAATCGCCCATGCGCAAATCAGAAACGCCCGCAACCTGCATCCACAGCCATTCGAGATTTTCGCGCGCCCCCTCACGGCCTCCGCTGATCATGCCCGCTTTTAGGGCCGCCCCGTTGAGCGCCCCCGCAGATGTGCCGGAAATGCCGGAAATCTCAAGTTCGTCTTCCTGAAGTAAACGGTCAAGCACACCCCATGTAAACGCACCATGCGCGCCGCCCCCCTGAAGGGCGAGGTTGATCTTTTTGGTCTTTGCCATGATGCCGCGCCCCTTGGAAGTTGGTATTAAAGTGCTGTCCAGCCGCCATCGACGCTGATGGTGGTGCCGGTGATCTGGTCCGCCGCCGCAGAACACAGGAAGGCTGCGGTGCCGCCCATCTGCTCGACTGTGGCGAATTCCTTGCTGGGTTGCCGCTTGAGCATAACGTTTTGGATGACCTCTTCACGGCTCATGTTATACTCTTTCATCGTGTCGGGGATTTGCTTCTCCACAATAGGGGTCAGCACATAGCCGGGGCAGATCGCGTTTGCGGTGATCGGCTCTTCTGCTGTCTCAAGCGCTGTTGTCTTTGTCAGACCAATAATTCCGTGTTTGGCTGCGATATAGGCCGCCTTAAAGGGTGACGCCGTGAGGCCGTGGGCGGACGAGATGTTAATCACACGGCCCCAGCCCGCTTTGCGCATCATCGGCAACGCAATCGCGGTGGTATGAAACGCAGAGCTAAGGTTAATGGCGATGATCGCATCCCATTTCTCGGCAGGAAAATCGGGGATCGGGGCAACATGCTGGATGCCTGCGTTGTTGATTAGGATATCGCAGACGCCTGCTTCTTCGATGAGCATCCGGCATTCATCGCCTTTGGACATGTCAGCTTTGATATAACGCGCGGTCACGCCGGATACACTTTCGATTTCCTCGGCCAGCGCGTGATCTTCCTTGCTGTCGGTAAAGGAATTGAGCACGACATTTGCACCCGCCTGGGCCAACTGCTGGGCGATACCGAGGCCAATGCCGGAGTTGGAACCGGTGATAACTGCAGTTTTACCGGACAGATCATATATAAGGGCCATGAAGAGTTCTCCTGTAGTTTGGATGTTGCCCTGCTTATGGCGCGGGCTGTCTGGAATGGAAACGGACAAATCCGTGATGTCGTTCCCCAGAGTGCCAATTTTGCGTGCTGGTCAAAAAAAACGCCCGCACAAGGCGGGCGTCAAGTTATTGAGGCAGGTTTCATACAGGCAAGAAACCTATCGAGCAGTGAGACATGTATACTAAATAATGCGGCAAACGCCAAGCATTAAGTTTGCGCCTTCCTTAAGACCCCGTTAGTGGTTTAGGTAATAAAAAAAAGGGCAGCGCGGGATTGTTTCGAAAATGGCTTTAGATAATTTCTCAAAGGTACAGGGCTTTGTCGCCGTGTCTTCACTGATTCTGTGGGGATTCGCGGCGCAGTCTGAGCCTAGCCATGCCATCGCAATGTACGGGGCACCAGCTCTGCCCGCCGACTTTGCCAATCTGCCCTATGTTAACCCTGATGCACCCAAAGGCGGCGCTATCGTTTTGGGCAATACCGGCGGGTACGACAGTCTTAATCCGTTTGTGCTCAAAGGCACGTCCCCGTGGCAGCTTCCCTTCTTTACGCATGAGACTCTGATGGGTCGCTCTTGGGATGAGCCTTTCACCCTGTACGGGTTGTTGGCAGAGACTGTTGAGACTGACCCTGACCGGACTTGGGTCGAATTCACGCTGCGGACAGGCACTACATTCTCCGATGGTACGCCGCTGACCGTTGACGATGTGATTTTTAGCTTCAATATGCTCGGCCCCGAAGGACATCCGCGCTATCTCAGCCTCTACAACCAGATCGAGAGCATTGAACAGACAGGCGATCGCGCGCTGCGCATCACCTTTAATGCTCCTAACCGAGAGCTTGCCCTGCTTGCAGGATTGCGTCCCATCGTGTCCAAAGCCCAGTGGGAGGGGCGCGATTTTTCCAATGCACAGATACAAGACATCCCCCTCGGCTCCGGACCTTATGCCATCACGGACTATGAACCGGGGCGTTTTGTCCAGTTGACCCGCAACCCCGATTATTGGGGCGCGGATATCGCATTTCGTCAGGGCACTCATAACTATGACAGCGTAAAGCTAGATTTTTATGGCGATTCCAAAGTGTTGTTTGAAGGATTTAAGGCGGGTGAAATTTCAGCCGTTCGCGAGTTCAACGCCGAGACATGGGAAAGCCAGTATAACTTTCCAGCTATTGAGCGTGGCGACATCGTCAAATCCGTGATCCCGCATCAAAAGCCATCGGGCATGACCGGCTTTGTGATGAACACCCGCCGCGCGCCCTTTGATGACTGGCGCGTGCGCGATGCTCTGATGCAGGCGTTCAACTTCGAGTATATCAACGACACACTGACCGGAAACGCACAGCCACGCATCATCTCTTATTTCTCCAATTCCGTTCTGGGCAAAGAAGAAGGCCCCGCACAAGGCCGCGTGGCCGAACTCCTGCTACCCTATCAGGACACCCTGCCCTCCGGCACTATTGAGGGGTATTCCCTCCCTGTGAGCAACGGCTCTGCGCGCAACCGTGAAGGAATCCGGGCGGCGATGGCCCAGTTTGAGGCCGCAGGATATATGGTCAAGGATGGCACCATGCGGCGCGGCGATGGGACGCCAGTAAGCATCACCATTCTGATCGCCAAGGGCAGCACCGAGGACATTGCAATCGCGGAGCTTTATTCGCGCGCGCTTGAGCGCCTTGGCATTGAGGCGAGCATCGATGCAGTGGATGACGCGCAATATTTCTCGCGCACTGGTGCGTTCGATTTTGACATCACGACTTTCCGCCGCTCCCTTTCGCTCAGCCCTGGAAACGAGCAGAAATTCTATTGGGGCTCGGAGGCGGCGGAGCAGCCCGGTTCACGCAATCTAATGGGCGCGCGTAGTGCGGCGATTGACGCAATGATCGACGCAATGTTGGGCGCTCGCGACAGTGCAGATTTTATCGCGGCCACCCGCGCGCTGGACCGTATTCTTACCGCTGAGCGGTTTGTAATCCCGTTTTGGTCCTACACCGAAGGGCGCATCGCCCATGTGCGGCAGATGAAACATCCCGAAACCCTGCCGATTTATGGCGACGGTTCTCAATGGATGCCCGAAGTGTGGTGGTGGAACGATGAAAATTAGACTGAGGTGTCGGCATGGCGATATTGCTGACCACAGTTTTGGCGAATGCGATGGCCATTCGATGCATGCTGTTAGAAGTTATCACTTCGCTTGATCACTTCTAAAGCGCGCACCTCAATCCAACGGTGAGTTTCGCAATCGAATGATTGCCGAAATTCAGCAAACGGCCAATCCAGTTGGACATCTCCCGCTAAAAGGGCCGCTAGACGAGTGATGTGACCCAAAGGATCGTCGCGTCGTCGTCCGACGTCGAGATCACGTTATGCCCCATGGCAGCATCATAATAGGCACTGTCGCCACGGCGCATCTCGATCGGCTCGTAAAATTCGGTATAAAGCTTGATCACACCCGTCAGGACATAGAGGAATTCCTCACCGTCGTGGCGCACCCATCCGTCGAATTCGTCCATCTGGCGTGCACGAATGCGGGCACGGTAGGGCAGCATGTTTTTCTTGCGCAGAGCATCAGCCAGTAGCTCGTGCTCATAGGTTGTCGTTGCTTGCGCAGCACCATCGCCCGACTTGGTCACAGCCATCCGGCCATTAATCTGTCCGGCCGCTGGCGGTGTAAACAGTTGCGGCACGGAAATTTTCAGACCCACAGCGAGCTTTTTCAGCGCGTCATACGTCGGCGACATCTGTGCATTTTCGATCTTCGAGAGGGTCGAGCGCGCCAGCCCTGCCTGACTGGCTGCCTGCTCCAGCGTCCAGCCGCGCGCCTTGCGCAATTCACGCACACGTGCACCCAGATCAATCGGCGGCACTGTATGCGCTGCCCCATCTTCGCGGGCAATTTGAATCATCGTTTGTGCAGGGTCAGTAGTCATTTGATTTGTATAGAGCCAAGCTCCGGACCTTGCAACGCATGCCGCCACGCGGTAGCGAACGACCATGATTTCAGAATTCAATAATGGGCCACTGTCCACCTGCCCTGCGCCGTTCAACATGGCGCAATACGTATTGGAACGAGGGGCTGCAACGCCCGAAAAGATAGCCCTGTCCGTCCTTGGCGTTGAGGATTGGACCTACAGCGCATTGCGCGCGGCCGTATTGGGAACCGCTAGTGGTCTGCTGGAAGCCGGTGCAAAACCGGGCGACCGGGTGCTCATGCGGCTTGGGAATACTGTTGATTTCCCGCTTGCCTATCTTGGGGCGATTGCGGCGGGGTTGGTGCCAGTGCCGACCGCATCTGCGCTCACGACGCGCGAAGTTGCACCAATGATCGCAACCCTGAACCCTGCGCTGATCCTGCGCGATCCGGATGTTGACTGCCCCGATGATGCACGCACCGTTTCATTAGACGCGCTGCGCGCCATGCGCGACCGGCCCTCTGCGGAGTGGCATATGGGCGATCCAGAGCGTGCAGGTTATATCATCTACACTTCGGGTACATCGGGCAAGCCGCGCGCAGTTGTCCATGCGCACCGCGCAATATGGGCGCGGCAGATGATGTTTGACGGCTGGTATGGCTTGCACAGCAATGATCGTGTGCTGCATGCGGGTGCGTTTAATTGGACCTACACGCTGGGCACTGGTTTGATGGACCCTTGGACGAAGGGAGCCACCGCACTCATTCCTGCGGAGGGCACATCGGCAGCGGACCTGCCTGCCTTGATCGCAACGCACAGAGCCACGATTTTTGCAGCGGCACCCGGTGTTTACCGACAACTCCTTAATCAGCCATCCATCGCCAGCATGCCCGATCTGCGCCATGGACTGAGCGCAGGCGAAAAGCTGCCCCCCGCCACCTGCGCGCGGTGGGAAGCGGCCACTGGTACACGCATCTTTGAAGCATACGGGATGTCCGAATGCTCTACCTTTATCTCTGCTGGACCTGATCATCCGACTGCGGCAACTGTGCTGGGACGTCCGCAGAACGGTCGCCGGATTGCGGTTCTGAATGCGGACGGCCCTGTTCCATTGGGCGATGAAGGCACCATTGCCGTTCACCGCTCCGACCCCGGTCTGATGCTCGGGTATCTGGATGCTGCTGAAGAAACCGCCCAGAAGATGCAGGGCGAATGGTTCCTGACGGGTGATCAGGGCAGCATGGACGCCGATCACCAGATCACCTACTTGGGCCGAAATGACGATATGATGAACGCCGGCGGCTTTCGTGTCTCGCCGGTGGAGGTGGAATCCTGCCTTGCACGGTTTGAGGGCATCACAGCCGTGGGGGCCGCGGAGGTGGCCATCAAAGAAGACGTAACCGTCATCGCTGCTTTTTACACGTCAACCACCCCACTGGACGAGAGCGCTCTGCAAAGGTATGCCGAGGCCAATCTGGCGCGCTACAAACAGCCGCGCCTTTATATCCATTTGCCGACACTGCCCATGGGCGCAAACGGCAAGCTCCTGCGCGCAGTATTGCGCCAGCAATTTGAGGCCTCCCGATGAGTGAATCTGTCAAGCTCGACATTATGTCCGACCCGATCTGCCCGTGGTGCTATATCGGCAAAGCGCATCTGGATCGTGCATTAACCGCCGCTCCCGACCATCCCTTCCTGATCGAATGGCACCCCTTCCAGCTTAACCCCGACATGCCCGCAGAGGGGATGGACCGCCGCGCCTATCTTGAAGGGAAGTTTGGCGGCAAGGAAGCGGCAGTAAAGGCCTATGCGCCAGTGGTTGAACACGCCGAAAAAGCGGGCCTCAAGATCAACTTTGAGGGAATGAAACGTACGCCTAACACGCTCAACGCCCACCGCTTGATCCACTGGGCAGGTATTGAGGGACGACAGACCGCCGCCGTCTCGGCGTTATTCAAAGCGTATTTTGTGGACACGCGCGACATTGGCGATGCGGAAGTGCTTGCAGATATTGCGGACAGCATCGAGATGGATGCCTCCATGGTAACGCGCCTGCTGGGTACGGACTCAGACATGCAATCCATCCGTGACCGCGATGCACACAGCCGCAGCATGGGCATCAATTCTGTGCCGACCTTCGTTGTTGGGGGCAAACACGCTGTCCCCGGTGCGCAGCCACCCGAGCTTTGGGCGAAAGTCATTGCCGAACTTACGGGTGCGGCCACGTAATGTTGCAAAAGCGCCGCTAGGCACTGCACAAAACGAAAAAAGCACTAGGCGGCGGTGATCCTGTGGCCTAGATTCAATCTTAAGGGGCAAAAAGCCTCAACTAAAATAAGAATACCTTTGAGCAGGTGTGCAGGCAGTGAACAGGCAAGCGTCTTGAGACGCACCCTTTCCGATATTTGTGCGGCGTTATCGTCGCCATACCGCTCATGTTGCGCGTTTGCGCAGGGTTTGGTGTATTGAGAAAGGCTGTTAACTATGTTGTCCCAAATGTCCTCGCGTGTTGTTCTGACTTACGGATCATTCGATTTGTTCCACCAAGGGCATGCGCGCCTATTGCAACGGCTTTCCATGCTGGGCAGTGAGTTGGTCGTCGGATGCTCTACTGATGCATACAACGAGGAAATGGGCGTCCCTGCCGTAACATCCTATGCGCAGCGCCGCCTGATGCTGGAGAGCTGCCGGTTCGTGAGCCGCGTGATCGCGGAGCAGGAATGGGATCAAAAATACACCGACATTATTAACTACAATGTCTCGATCTTCGCCATGGGCGAAGACTGGCGCGGGCAGTTTGACCAGTTCGAGGACATCACCCAGGTTGTCTACCTTCCGCGTGCCGATATCATCGGAGAGCGCCGCCCCTTCCATGCCGTTCCCCAACCCGCCTTACGGATGGCCGCAGGTTAAACTGTTTCGGATTGTCACGCCTGCACCCATAGCCTAAAGCCTTAGAAGTATCTATTTTCGATACGTTAAGTGCATCGGAGAGCTTCTTGCCCTCATCAACTGAGCCGTTCCGGATGGGACGCACCGAGTTCGTGGCCCTCTTGGCTATGATGCTCGCTTCTGTTGCCTTTTCGATCGATTCGATGCTGCCTGCTCTGCCCCAGATCGGCGCAGAGCTGTCGCCCAATGCGGTTGAAAAAGCGCCCCTGATCCTCAGCATGTTCTTGCTCGGTATGGGCCTTGGCACATTCGTCACAGGACCGCTGTCTGATGCTTACGGGCGCAAGCCGGTGGTCGTCGCCTCCAGCGTTCTGTTTATTCTAAGCGCTGCCGTCGCCTACGTCAGCCAATCGTTCGAGATGGTCCTTGCCGCGCGTCTGGTGCAGGGGTTGGGCGCGTCCGGCCCGCGTGTTGTGACCAACGCAATTGTGCGCGACCGCTTTTCAGGCCGCCAAATGGCCAAGATTATGTCGATCATCATGATGATCTTTGTGTTGGTGCCAGCGATCGCGCCCCTGTCGGGATCCTTCATCATCGGATGGAGTGGCTGGCGCGGCATTTTCATCGCCTTCATCGTATTCGCAGCGACATTTACCCTCTGGATGATGATCCGGCTGCCCGAGACACATCCGCTTGAGAACCGCCGCCCTCTGAGCATGCGCCTGATGGTGCTGGCCGCAAAAGAGGTCTTGGGCCATCCCGTTGTGCGCCTGTCGATCATCGTGCAGATGCTGATCTCTGGTACACTTTTTCTGACGCTGATGCTGGTACAACCGATTTATGACGTTGTGTACGGGCGCGGCGACGAGTTTCCCTACTGGTTCTTCTTAGTCGCCCTGATTGCGGGCAGCGCCAGCTTGCTAAACGCCCTGTTGGTCGTCCGCTTTGGCATGTGGAAACTGATCACCTGGGCCGTCGGTGCACAGATCATCCTTGCGGGTAGTTTCTATGTATTTAATCTGGGCAGCGGCGCTTACGGCTTTTACTTTTTCTTATTCTGGCAAACGGGCATCTTTTTCCAAGCGGGCCTGAGCTTTGGCAATCTCAACGCCCTCGCGATGGAGCCGATGGGCCATATTGCAGGCATGGCAGCTTCCGTGATCAGTGCATTCTCGACCGTCGGTGCTGTGGCGATCTCCGGCCCCTTAGGCACCCGCTTTAACGGCAGTGAGCACATCCTGATCCTGTCGGTGCTGGTCCTGTCCGTGATCAGTATGATCTGTATGCTGATGATGGCGCGCAGCATGCGCAGGCTGGCCGCAGCTTAGGCTTTCGCCTTTTTCGCGGCCTTCTCTTTTGCGACTACGTGCTCTGCCAGATCGCGGGCAATGGCAAATGCGCCTTTAATCTTATCCGTATCCGTCGCCCAATCGCGGCGCACAACGATCTTGTTGTCTTTGACTTTGGCCAATCCGCGCTGGTCCTGGATAAACTGCACAAGCCCTTCGGGTGAAGCGAATTTATCGTTGTGGAACTGGACTGTCGCCCCTTTCGGTCCACCGTCCAGTTTTGCGATGCCTGCGCGTTTGCACATCGCTTTGATCCGCACGACCAGCATGAGCGTGTTCACTTCGCGCGGTAATTTACCAAAACGGTCAATCAATTCTGCGGCAAATCCTTCAAGCTCGACCTTCTTTGTCAATTCTGACAGGCGGCGGTAGAGGCCGAGGCGCACGTCGAGGTCCGGCACATAGGCCTCTGGGATGAGAACCGGAACGCCCAAATTGATCTGCGGCGCCCATTGACCGTCATTGTCGACCACACCTTCAAGCTGGCCGGAGCGTATCTTCGCGATCGCGTCTTCCAACATGGATTGGTATAACTCAAATCCCACATCGCGCATCTGTCCGGATTGCTCTTCGCCCAGCAGGTTGCCCGCGCCGCGAATATCGAGGTCTTGAGAGGCGAGCGTGAACCCTGCCCCCAGCGTATCAAGACTGCCAATCACGCGCAGACGTTTTTCTGCCAACGTGGTTAGCTTGGCGCGCGGTTTGGTCGTCAGATAGGCATAGGCACGAGTTTTGGAACGGCCCACGCGGCCTCTAATTTGGTAGAGTTGGGCCAAACCGAACATATCGGCGCGGTGCACAACCATCGTGTTGGCGGTGGGGATATCCAGACCACTCTCCACAATCGTCGTGGCCAATAGAATGTCATAGCTGCCATCGTAAAAGGCGTTCATGCGATCATCAAGTTCGCCCGCCGCCATCTGACCATGCGCCACGACATAGTTAAGCTCTGGCAGTTGGTCTTTCAGGAAGGCTTCAATCTCGGGCAGATCGGAAATACGCGGGACGACATAGAAGGACTGCCCCCCACGATAATGCTCGCGCAGCAAGGCCTCGCGCAGGGTCACTTTGTCAAATTCCGACACATAAGTGCGGATGCTCAAGCGGTCCACCGGCGGTGTGCCAATGATGCTCAGATCGCGCACTCCTGTGAGCGAGAGCTGCAGTGTGCGCGGGATTGGCGTGGCCGTCAGTGTCAACACATGCACATCCGTGCGCATGGATTTCAGCCGCTCTTTATGCCCCACGCCAAAGTGCTGTTCTTCGTCGATGACGAGTAGCCCAAGGTCTTTGAACTTAATCGTTTTGGCCAAAAGCGCGTGCGTGCCTATGACAATATCCACAGTGCCTTTTGTGATCCCGTCACGGGTTGCGGTAGCCTCTTTGGCGGTCACGAACCGGCTAAGCTGGCGCACCTCAATGGGGAACCCGCGAAAGCGCTCGGCAAAGCTCTTGTAATGTTGACGTGCTAGAAGCGTCGTCGGTGCAATGATCGCCACTTGAACGCCGGCCATGGCTGCGACAAATGCCGCGCGCATGGCAACTTCGGTCTTGCCAAAGCCCACGTCGCCACAGATGAGACGGTCCATCGGATTGCCGGAGGTCAAATCGTCTATCACGTCCCCAATCGCGGACAGCTGGTCATCAGTTTCCTGATACGGAAAACGGGCCGAGAACGCGTCCCACATGCCGGGTGGTGGCTCCAGCACGGGCGCGCGGCGCAAGGCACGCTCTGCCGCAATGCGGATAAGCTTATCGGCCATCTCGCGGATACGCTCTTTGAGCTTGGCTTTCTTGGATTGCCACGCACCGCCGCCAAGCTTATCGAGCAGTCCTTCTTCATGTCCGTAACGGCTGAGCAATTCAATATTCTCTACAGGCAAGTAGAGTTTTGATTTTTCTGCATATTCCAGCACGAGACATTCATGGGCTGCCCCGATGGCCGTGATGACCTCCATCCCGAGATAGCGGCCAACGCCGTGGTCCACGTGTACAACCAGATCATTTGGCGTAAGGCTTTGCACCTCAGACAGGAAGTTCTCGGCACGGCGTTTGCGCTTGGGCCGGCGGATCAGGCGATCTCCCAAGACATCCTGTTCGGAGATGACAGTGAGATTTGGCGCTTCAAACCCGTGCTCCAGCGCCCAGACGGCCAGATGCAGTCCACGCTTACCGATCCGCGTGAAGTCTTTGACAGGGATCGCCTCTGACAGGCCTTCTTCTTCAATTAGCCCTGTCAGACGCTCCCGCGCACCCTCAGAGTAGCTGGCGATGAGGACAGGCCCCACATCCAGCTTTGCTTTCACATGAGACGCCAAGGCCGCGAAAAGGCTGATGGATTCCTGCTGACGCTCGGGCGCGAAGTTACGGCCAATGCGTCCCGCGGCATCCACGACGCCCATGCCAGTCGGCTGCGGCAGCGGCGCCAGTTGCAGCACGCGACGATCAGAAATCGCGGCCTCCCAAGCAGCGTCATCCAGATACAGCCCCTCGGCAGGCGCAGGCTTATACACACTGTCCATTTTCGAACGGTTCGCCATGGCGATTTTGCGCGTCTCGTATTGATCGGCTACACTGTCCCAGCGCGCAAGCCGCGTGGCGGTGAGTTGATCATCAAGGCTAACCGTGGCTCCGGGAAGATAGTCGAACAATGTCTCGAGTTGTTCATAATAGAAGGCCAGCCAGTGCTCTGCGCCCTGATGCTTGCGCCCTGCCGAAATTGCCTCGTAGAGAGGATCATCCGTGCCCGCTGCGCCAAATTCGATGCGATAGTTCTGGCGGAACCGCGTGATTGCCGCCTCGTCAAGGATCACTTCGGAGACAGGAGCAAGCTCAACCAGCTCAAGTTTTTCCGTAGTCCGCTGGGTTGCAGGATCAAAGCGGCGCGCGCCGTCCAGAACATCGCCAAACAGATCAAGGCGCACAGGCCCCAAATCGCCGGGGGGATAGATGTCGATGATGCCACCGCGCACGGCATAGTCGCCTGCTTCCATCACGGTCGGGCTTTGCACGAACCCCATGCGCACCAGAAACTCACGCAGCGCTTTTTCATCAACGCGGGCCCCCACCTGCGCACTCCATGCGGCGGTGCGCAGGATATCACGCGGCGGTATGCGCTGGGTCGCAGCCCCCAAGGTTGTCAGCAGGATAAACTGCGCAGGCATCCCGTGCACCAATCCCGCAAGCGTCGCCATACGCTGTGCCGATATGTCCGCATTCGGGGAAATCCGATCGTAAGGCAGGCAGTCCCAACCGGGAAAGACGACGACGGGCATATCAGGTGCAAAGAAGCGCAGCGCCTCTTGCATCGCGGCCATGCGTTTGTCATCGCGCGCCACATGGATCAGGGGCGCGCTAGATTTGCCAACTTCGGCCAGCAACAGAGAAGCGTCAAACCCTTCGGGCGCGCCGGACAGCGTGATATGGGAGGTGGATTTCATACGATGCGTGATGTGGCCCGCGCCACCAATGTGTCAACCACCAAAAGGGCCAACACTCAAGTTCTGATACATGCCCCAAAGTGCTGTCACAAAGATCGAGATCATTCCGATGATCTGGGTATAGAGGCGATGACGCAACAACCGCTTGCGCAGCTTCTCTCCACGGGCATCTTCTTCTTGAATGAGACGCGCGGTCGAGAGGCTCAGCAATCCGACCAACGACAGCGGAAATCCTAGCAAGATCAGTGATTGCGAGAATTCATTTCCGTATACAAAACCGAGCAGCGCCAGGATCGTGAGAAAGAAACACGCAAACCCCGCAATCCAGAGGCCGGACATTTTCGCGATAAATAGCAAACGGTTGGTGTTTATGCGCACAAGATCTTCGAGGTCAACCTCGGTTTGGCCGCCGTGGCGTTTGGCGCGCAACACCATATCGAACGGCACACCAAGGCCATAGTGGCTGGTCGTGGACCACACGACAGCAAGCACGATCCAGAACCATAAGTTCGAGAAGGAGCGCATGTCGATCAATTCAAAAAGTGTCTGGTACCAGTCCAAAGCAATGCTCGTTATTCGCGTTGCCCCTCTCTTAGCGGGCCGCGCGGCTAATGCCTACCCCTAGAGACCTCTTGAGCATGGCAAAAATACATGACAACTTCTGCGGACGTATCATCCGAGGACCACCCCTATGCAGCCGATCCAAGCCCCCTTTCCCGCCACCCGCCTGCGCCGCGTGCGCCAGAATGAGGGCATTCGCGGGCTGGTCCGTGAAAACTACCTTTCGCCTGCGGATTTCATCTGGCCGGTATTCGTGCGCTCGGGCGAGGGTATCGTCGAGGATATCCCATCTATGCCCGGTGTTATGCGCCGCTCTGTCGATATGATTGTCGAGGCGGCACAGGAGGCGTGGGACCTTGGTATCGGCGCATTGTGCCTGTTCCCTTACACTGGTCTAGAGGAGCGCACGGAAGATTGCGCCGGCGCATGGGACCCCGACAACCATGTGAACCGTGCCATTCGCGCGATTAAAGCAGTGCTGCCCGATCTGGTGATCATGACGGATGTGGCGCTCGATACCTATAACATCAACGGGCATGACGGCTTTGTCGTGGATGGCCAGATCATCAATGATGAAACGGTTGAGGCCTTGGTCAAGATGTCCGTCGAGCAGGCGCGCGCCGGTGCCGATATCATCGGACCCTCGGATATGATGGATGGGCGCATTGGTGCGATCCGCGCGGGGCTGGAAGAAGACGGCCACCGCAATGTGATGATCCTCAGCTACGCCGCGAAATATGCGTCAGCGTTCTACGGCCCCTTCCGCGATGCAGTGGGCGCATCCGGCGCGTTGACAGGCGACAAGAAAACCTACCAAATGGACCCTGCCAACAGCGACGAAGCGTTGCGTTTGGTTGCCCGTGATTTAACCGAGGGCGCGGATATGGTGATGGTGAAACCCGGCCTGCCCTACCTCGACATCTGTCGCCGCGTGAAAGACGCGTTTGGCGCGCCAACCTTCGCGTATCAAGTCTCGGGCGAATATAGCATGATCAAAGCAGCCGCAGCGCAAGGCATGATCGACGAAGAGCGCGTGATGATGGAGAGCCTGATGGCGTTCAAGCGTGCGGGATGTGACGGCATCCTCACCTATTTCGCCCCAGCGGCGGCACGTTTACTCAATGCACAGACCTCGCGTGGCTGATTCATGTATGAAAGTGGTGCTGGTCACCCCTGAAATCCCCTTCAATACCGGCGCGATCGGACGGACCTGCGTGGCGCTGGACATGGAGTTGATCTTGATCAAGCCGTATGGCTTCTCGCTTGATGAAAAGTCAGTGCGCCGTGCGGGGACGGATTACTGGAAGCACGTCACCCTGTGCGAATACGACAGTTGGGAAGACTTTATTGCTGCGCGGCAGCCTGCGCGCGACCACCTCTATTTCTTTGAGGAATATGGCGCGCAAAGCATTTATGAGCCCGAGTTCCAAGAAGATGCCTATCTGGTATTCGGGTGCGAGTCTGCTGGCCTACCCCGGACGGTTTTGGACGGCATGGATGACCGTGTGTTTCATCTGCCGATGCTAAACCCGAAGGTGCGCTCGCTTAACCTCGCAAATGTCGCAACCGCAGTGATTTATCAGGCAATGCGGACCCAGCTGGGCGGCTAGGATTCGAGATCATTTAAAGCATCTTTTCGCCCAACGGTTCAAACCCCATGACAACCTGCAAAAAACCGCCTATACCAACGGATAAGTCGGACAATACCGGCAAATTTTTGAGCAGTGTAACGAGACAGGCAGATCACATGACCCATTCTATACTTACGCGCCGCGCATTTGCGTTGGGCGCGGTTGCTGGCACCAGCACTCTGGCAGCTTGCGGCAACGGCATCGGCTCCGCGGGCAGCGGCACAATCGACGCGCGGGTGGACACCACGCTGGAGCAGATGTACCGCGAATATCCTAATACCCGCACTTTGGCCGAAAAATCCAACGGCATGCTTGTGATGCCACTGGTCACCGAAGCAGGCCTTGGCTTTGGCGGTGCATACGGGCGTGGCGCGCTGCGGGTGAACGATACAACCGTGGATTACTACTCCGTCACGAAAGCATCAGGTGGTTTGCAAATCGGCGCACAGCAGTACGCACATGTGCTGTTTTTCATGACCAATGACGCCTTGTCGAATTTCCGACGCGCACCAGGTTGGGCAGCGGGCGCAAACATCGAATATGTGATTTCGGACAAAGGCGACAGCGTGAAAGCCGATACGACAACTGCTCTGGCACCCGTGCTTGCTGTGGTATTCGGCCGCGCCGGTCTGCGTCTGGGTGCGACCTTAGAAGGCAGCAAATACACGCGGATCATTCCCTGAATTCGTTATGGCGCGACTTGAATGTCGCGCCATAACCTTTTGCTTTAGGTATCCATTTTGCGTAAGCGTTGTATTAGGCTTGATGTATCCCAACGCCCGCCACCCAGCTTTTGCACGTCCTTATAGAACTGATCCACCAGCGCGGTCAGCGGCAGGCTGGCGCCTGTCTCATCGGCAGTATCCAGACAAATACCCAAGTCCTTGCGCATCCAGTCAACGGCAAAGCCGTGCTCGAACTCGTTGTCGAGCATGGTCTCATAGCGGTTGGCCATCTGCCAACTCCCCGCCGCCCCTTGAGAGATCACTTCAACCACGGCGCGTCCATCAAGGCCGGCTTTTTCGGCGAAATGAAGCGCTTCGGATAAACCTTGCACGACGCCTGCAATGGCGATCTGGTTGCACATCTTGGTCATCTGGCCTGCACCGCTCTCTCCGATGAGGCGGCAAATCTTGGAGTAGATTTCCATCACGGGCAGCGCGCGCTCGAATGCACCTGCGTCACCGCCGCACATGATCGACAACTGACCGTTCTCTGCGCCCGCCTGACCGCCGGAGATTGGCGCATCGATAAAGTTGATCTTGAGCGCTTCCGCAGCAACATAAAGCTCACGCGTGACTGCCGCCGAAACGGTTGTGTGATCTACAAACACTGCACCCGCCGCCATGCCCGCAAACGCGCCATCCTCGCCCAAACAAACAGAGCGCAGATCGTCATCATTGCCCACACAGGCGATCACAAAATCGGCACCCTCAACAGCCGCCCGTGGTGTGGCTGCATGGCTCCCGCCATAGGTCTTGGCCCAGCCCTCGGATTTGGACGCTGTGCGGTTGTATACCGTCACATCATGGCCCGCCTTTTGCAGATGCCCCGCCATTGGCGCTCCCATTACGCCCAGACCTAAAAATGCCAGCTTTGCCATGTGCTTTTCCTTGCTTTGATGTTGCGCTATTGCTTCGTTTCTACTTATCACCACAAACCGCCACGTCAAACGTGGCAAGGTGTAGTCTCTTGAGGGTTCAAACGCATGGCACTGATTTTTCGCTGGCTGGTACGGCTGACGGCAACGCTGATCATCTTTGGCGTTGTGGCCGTTGCACTGGTCTACTGGCTCGCCTCGCGTTCCTTGCCTGATTACAATGCCGACGTTGAAGTCCCCAACCTCGAGCGCCCTGTCGAGATTGTACGCGACAACGCCAATGTTCCACATATCTTCGGGCCTCAGGATGAGGATGTATTCTTTGGTCTCGGCTTTGCCCACGCCCAAGACCGCATGTGGCAAATGACGACCATGCGTCGCACAGCCCAAGGGCGACTTTCGGAGGTGTTCGGTGCCGCGACTCTCGACACAGATAAACTGCTGCGCCGTTTTGATATTTACGCGCTCTCGGTGGCGTCAATGGAGGCACTGGACCCAGCGACACAAGCGTCCCTGCGCGCATACTCAGCAGGTGTGAACGCGCGTCTTGACCAAATCAACTCAGAAGCGCTGGGGCGTGGGGCGCCCGAAATGTTCCTGTTCAACGCCCCTATGGCCCCTTGGCGTCCGGCCGACAGCATCGCGATTGTAAAGCTGATGGGCCTGCAACTCTCGGGGCATCTCGACGCCGAAGTTCTCCGCGCGCGTGTCTCCCTCGCGCTGCCTGATGATGCACGCCTGCGCGATATCCTGCCCGATGCGCCCGGTACAGGCGTAGCCGCCCTGCCCAAATACGCGAGCCTGTTTCCGCAAGCGCCCCAATATGCCGCAACGTCCCCCTACATCACTCATCCGCTCTCTCCGTTCAAACGCACAGCACTTGCCGGCGCGTCCAACGCATGGGCCGCTGCCCCGTCGCGTTCTGCCTCTGGTGGGACCTTGCTGGCCAATGATCCACACCTCGGCCTTACCGCACCGTCGATCTGGTATCTTGCACGGTTGGAGTTGCAAACAGGCGGCGTGATCGGGGCAACCATTCCGGGTGTGCCAGTCATTTTGACAGGCCGCTCTGCTGATCTGGGCTGGGGGCTGACCTCATCTTATCTCGACGATCAAGACACCTATATCGAAGAGCTGAACCCTGCAAACCGCGAAGAGTACCGCACACCGGACGGGTTCAAAAAGTTCCGCACACGTGCCTCCATTATCACCGTCAAAGATCTCGATCCTGTAACCCTAACTCTGCGCTGGACCGACAATGGTCCCGTCCTGCCAGGCAGCCACTATAACCTCGCCGCGATCACGCCTCCCGGACATGTCGCCTCGGTCGCATGGACCGTGTTGAGCCAACGTGACACCACGATGCAATCCGCGATGGAGTTGATGCGTGCCAAGACGGTCGCCGACGGGATAAGTGCGGCAGAGAAATACATCGCGCCCTCGCAAAACCTTACATTGGTAGACAGCGAAACCATTGCGATGAAAACCATCGGTGCGGCCCCAAAACGCGATCCGGCACATCAAAGCCAAGGACGCATGCCCAGCCCCGGTTGGATCGCTGCGAACCGCTGGCAAGGAACGTTGCCCTTCACCACCAATCCAGGCTTTGTCGCACCCTCTGGCGGCATTTTGGGCAACACCAACAATAAAACGGTGGATCGCCCTTTTCCCAACCATATCTCATTCCTGTGGGGCGATACCCAGCGGGTGCAGCGCTGGCAGCGGCTGATGCAGGGCCGACAGGTCCATACCCGCGACAGCTTCATCGAAGCGCAATTGGACACCGTAAGCTATACTGCGCGCGCTCTGCTTCCTCTTATCGGGGCCGAGCTGTGGTTTACCGGTGAGGCCGCGCCCGCTGGCACCCCCGAAGCGCTGCGTCAAAACGCTTTGGGCCTCTTGGCTGGTTGGTCCGGAGAGATGAACGAGCATTTGCCAGAGCCGTTGATCTACGCCACTTGGCTGCGCGCGCTTCAAGCACGGCTCATCCAAGATGAGCTTGGCCCGCTGGCCGCGGAGTTTGACCACGTCGAGCCACTTTTTATCGAACGTGTATTCCGCGATGTGGAGGGGGCATCGGCGTGGTGTGACGTCTTCCAATCCGCCCCGACAGAAAGCTGCGCGGATATGGCCCGCCTTGCCCTTGATGATGCGCTGCTCACAATTTCCAACACCTACGGCACATCGCTGGAATCCCTGCGTTGGGGCGACGCGCATCAGGCAACCCATGACCATCCCGTGCTGGGAAAGGTCCCTGTCCTGCGCTATTTTGTGAATATCAGGCAAAGCACGTCTGGCGGTGATCACACTCTCATGCGCGGCCGTACAAAAGGGACTGACCCTGATCCATTCCACAATGTGCACGGCGCCGGCTACCGCGGCGTCTATGACTTCGCCGATCCTGACAGCTCTGTCTTTGTCTCGTCCACGGGCCAGTCAGGGCACTTCCTGTCACGCCATTACGACGATCTGGCACAGCTCTGGCGGCGCGGCGAATATATCCCCATGTCTCTTGACCAAGACCTTGCGCGGGCCGCAGCCGTTGGTGTCACCCTGTTGATCCCGCAAGCGCCATGAGCATCGCCCGCGTCATCCTGTTCAACAAGCCCTACGGCGTCCTGTCTCAATTCACTGACAAAGGCTCCGAGGGCTCACCTCGCCCGACGCTATCAGGGTTTATCGATGAGAAAGGGTTCTACCCCGCAGGCCGTCTTGACCGTGACAGCGAAGGATTGATGGTCCTCACAGACCACGGCGCCCTACAGGCGCGCATCTCAAATCCGAAATATAAGCTCGAAAAAACCTATCTGGCTCAAGTTGAAGGCACACCCGATGCGGCAGCCCTTGATGCGCTCACACGCGGCGTAACGCTCAAAGACGGCGTCACACGCCCGGCCCGCATCACTCAGATAGAGCCCCCGAGTGACCTCTGGCCACGCGACCCACCTGTGCGTTTCCGTAAATCTGTCCCCGACGCATGGCTTCAGGTCACAATATCGGAAGGCCGCAACCGTCAAGTCCGGCGCATGACGGCACATGTCGACCTGCCAACTCTGCGTCTGATCCGCGTCCAAGTCGGAGATTGGCAGCTAAACCAACTACGCCCCGGCGCGTGGCGCTTTGCTTCTGCCGAAGGCGCCTGACCCCTATCTTATTTGGCAAAAATACTCCGGGGGAAGTGGCCAAAGGCCGCTGGGGGCTGGCCCCAACCACGCATGCACTCAAATACCAATCGCGCGTGTAATAGCAACACCGCCAGCCGCAGTGGCCCCGGTAACCAACGTTCCCCACGTCAAATCTACCGCCACAAGTGTCGGCGTCCAATCCTTTAGGATCGCATAGTTGGTAAATTCAAACGTCCCGTAGGATGCGGCCCCGATCAGCGCCGCAGAACCAAACACCCACAACAAGGATTTATCCCCTTCAAGCGCCGGCCAGCCTACAAACCACATCACCACAAAAATAAGGAACGCGTAGAACAAAAACGCGGGCAATACGCGGAATTCTTCCAGCATTATATGCCCGATATCGCGTGAAAATATAGGTTTGATAAAGTAACTTAGGCCAACGAAGTCAACGACGAGAAACAGCACAAATGTGGCGATATAAACGATGACATATGACATGAGTAGCACTCCCTTTGGCTTGTGCTACCTATATGGGGCGTTGGTGGTGAAAGACTAGAGCCGTTGATAGGCCGCCTCGACGTCCGCTGACCACCGCACCTCAAGCTCGAAGCCCTCGTCTGTCTGCGTCTCGTTCACCACAACTTCCTGAGCGAACAACCACGCGCGCTTGCGCCCTTCGGCGAAGGTGAGGGTCAAATCGGCTGTGCGCAACGCGCCCTGCAAAGCTTCAGCAACAGTGGTTTGCAGCAGCTCCAACCCCTCACCCGAGAGGGACGAGATCGCCAGCACAGCATCATCGCGCATACTACGTTCGCGCACAGCGTCCGCAGCGGCTGGCTCAAGCAGGTCAATTTTATTCCACACTTCAAATGTGCGCGTATCGGACGGCACACCCAGTGAGGTCAGGATATCACGCACATTGCGCGCCTGCTCTTGGGTCTCGGCATGGCTGATGTCGCGCACGTGCAAAATGATGTCTGCGGCCAGCACTTCTTCGAGTGTCGCGCGGAATGCGGCGACCAACTCGGTCGGCAGATCAGAAATGAAACCAACCGTGTCGCTGAGGATGATTTCAGGTCCATCCAGCAGCTCAAGACTGCGCATCGTGGGGTCAAGCGTGGCAAAGAGCATGTCTTTTACCAGCACATCCGCGCCCGTCAACTTATTGAAAAGGGTCGATTTACCTGCGTTCGTATAGCCGACAAGTGCCACAATCGGGTACGGGATCTTAGCCCGTGCTGCACGGTGCAGCGCGCGGGTCTTCACGACCTTCTCCAACTGACGGCGCAAGCGCACAAGTTGCTCATCAATGGCACGGCGGTCCGATTCAATCTGCGTCTCACCGGGACCGCCAACAAATCCAAGGCCGCCACGCTGACGCTCAAGGTGGGTCCATGCGCGCACCAGTCGGGTCCGCTGGTAGTTCAGTGCAGCCATTTCGACCTGAAGCACGCCTTCTCGGGTGGCCGCGCGGTCGCTGAAAATCTCAAGAATTAACGCCGTCCGATCAAGGAGTTTCACATCCCACGCTTTTTCAAGGTTGCGCTGCTGGACGGGCGTCACGCTGCCATCCACCAAGATCAGTTCGATCTCTTCATCGTGCAGGGTTTGGCGAACTTCCTCAATCTTACCTTTGCCAAACAGATACCCCGCACTCAGCGTGCGCAACGGCACAATAGCAGAGCCAACCACTTCGATATTCGGCAAGGCTTCTGCCAAAGCAACAGCTTCCGCTAAAGCCGGTACAGGCTCACGGCGGTCATTGTCGTTTTTGATGTCAGGATGCAGCACCCAAACACGCGTTTGCGCGGGGCCGTCCGTCTCGTCGATTTGAAAACCTGGCTTGCTCAAGAAGCGTCTTCGCCCTCATACAAGCTGATAGGCTGGCTTGGCATGATGGTTGAAATTGCGTGTTTATACACAAGTTGGGATTGACCGTCACGGCGCAACAGCACACAGAAATTATCAAACCAGGTTATAACGCCCTGAAGTTTGACACCATTAATCAAGAAAATCGTTACAGGTACTTTTGTCTTGCGTACGTGGTTCAGGAACGCATCCTGAAGGTTCTGTCTATCAGACGCCATAGTTTGATCTTTCATTTTTTTATTATCGTTAGCCACCCTTGGCTCGTAATTTTCGACTATGAAGTGCCATCTGAAAAGTTTCCACCCCCAAAATCAAGCAATTGCAGAGGGCTGCGTGCGGCCGTGTCAGCTACGCCACAGATCGGGTGTCAATAAAGCAATGATTGCGAGGGTCTCAAGTCGCCCCAAAACCATAGCGCCAGCCAGAATTCCCTTAGCCGCATCGCTCAATGACATCAGCACAATCGGTGCCTCACCGCCGACTTCGGTCAGTGGACCTGTGGTCGATAGCATGGCGATGGACAGCACAAGTGCTTCGTCAAACGTGACATCCACAAGGGTCAGCGCAAGGGTTACACCCGCAAGGGACAACGCAAAAAGCATGAAGAATATCCATGCGATAAATGCTCCACCTGATTGCAGACGGCGGCCTGCGACCCCTGCCCCTGATACGGAATTTGGATGGACCAACTGCTCCATCTCACGCACTCCATTGCGGTACAGGGCAAACACACGCAGGAGCTTCACCCCGCCCGCGGTGGTCGCAACACCGCCGCCGACCAACGCCAACCCCATCAGGATCAACCCCGGTGTTGGCAAGCCAGACCAGCTTTGCGTCTCGCTCCAATACTCAGAAACAAAGCCTGTGGTCGACAGGAAGGAAATTACGGTAAAGAGCGAGCCCCAAAGGGCAGCCAGTGCTCCGAGCATCGTGTCTTCTTGGGAGAGGTCAAAAGAACCGACAAAGTGGCGCGCAAAAAGGATCAAAGGTACGAAAACAAGAATGCTCAGGCCGATGCGGAATTCAGGGTCTGTCCATAGCCCCCCTTGGGCCGCTGTCATTGTGTCGGACGAGAATGTGAGCCGCGACAGAGCAAAAAGCATGAACATGGCCATGATCAGCTCAGCTGTGAAGCCAACGGCGGCATCGCCCACACCCCCACCTGCCGAGATGCCAGAGGTGGCCATGACCGACATTGCATGAATCAGCGCCCCAAGGCCCTCTTGCCCTGAGAAGACGAGCAAAACCCAAAGTAACAGCGTCAGTCCGGCATAGAGCGGCCCCAACATCTGGATCGCTCTCCAAATGCGGCGGCGCGGGTTCAGGGGTGCTGTCGCGTAGAGGCCCGTCTCCTGACGGCCTGGCTCCGCTTGGGCCGTCACTTCAAACCCGCCGAGATTGAGCGGCGCGAGGATGGCGACTGCAGCCACCCACATGAGCAATCCGCCCATCCACCCGACCTGCGCGCGCCACAGGTGCAGCGCGGGCCCAAGGCGCGTGGGATCATCGAACAAGGTTGCCCCTGTTGTCGTCAACGCGCTGAGCATCTCGAAATAGGCGTTGTAAAAGCGCGTGGTGGGCAACGCCTCAACGAACGGGATGGCAAAGTACAACGGCAAAAATACAAAGGCCGAGAAAAGAGACAGCAGCGGTCCCAAAGCACCGTGGCGCGGTGCACGGCCCGCATGCGCCACCGAAATGAGGCCAAATGTGATCGTGCCCAGTAATCCGGCGTAAAAGAACGCCTGACTGGTTTCATGGCGATCCGCCACCACAGCGTAAGCAGCTGGAACAAACATCGACACCGCTGCCACACCGAACAACAGCAGGAACAGCGGAAGCTGCAGCAGGTTGTCGGAAAGGCTTTTGCGCTGTGGCACCTATGCCCTTCCTAGAAAAAGTCGATGGAGACCTGCATCAGCTGTTCAAGCTGTGCGACGTCCTTGGTCAGAACAAACACCGCAATTACGTCACCCTCTTCGATGCGGGTATCGGACATGGGGCGTGTGATCTTATCCCCCTTGCGGATTGCACCAATGAGTGCTCCCTCGGGAAAGTCGATTTCATGGATCTTCTTGCCCGCGATGGGTGACGTCGACAGCACTTCGGCCTCGATCACCTCCGCTTCGGCATCCCCGATGGAATATACTTGGCGCACGCGGCCATGGCGGATGTGGCGCAGGATCGAGCTGACCGTGGTGGACCGCGGGTTGATATAGGCGTCAATGCCCAGAGGTTGCATGAGTGGCACCAAAGTCGGATCGTTGATCAGGGCAATCACATAAGGACAGCCCTCAGCTTTTGCGCGGACGCAGGCCAGCATGTTGGTCTTGTCATCGTCGGTGACGGCCAGCATTGCATCGGCACGGTTGATCCCCGCCTCCGATAGAAGTGCTGCATCAAGGCCATCACCGTTAAGTACAATCGTACGCTCCAGCGCTTCTGCCGCCCGCTCTGCAGTGTGGCGGTCTTTCTCGATCACTTTGGTGCGAATACGCTTTGCGCGGCGCTCCAGTGTAAGAGCTACGGAAAGGCCCACGTTGCCACCACCCACGAGCACGACACGGTCCTGACTGCTGGTGGTTTTGCCAAAAATCTCCATCGCGCGGGAAATGTCATCGCGGTGAACAAACAGATAGGCATCATCGCCCGCAAAGAGCTGGTCCTTCGGCTCTGGTGCGAAAAGTGTGCCGTCGCGGCGGACGCCGACCACAACAGCGCGCAAGGTGGAAAAGAGGTCTGTGAGTTGGCGCAGGGGCGTGTTCAGGACTGGGCAATCCTCATGCAGCGTGATCCCCAGCAGTTGCGCGTGGCCTTCCATAAACAGTTCAGTATCAAAGGCGGCAGGTGCGGCAAGGCGTTGGAGTGCGGCTGCTGCCACTTCACGCTCGGGGCTGATGACGACGTCAATGGGCAGGTGATCGCGGCGGTAGAGATCCGAATAGATCGCATCGAGGTAAGATTGAGAGCGCAAGCGCGCGATCTTGCGCTGGATGCCGAAGACCGAATGGGCGACCTGACAGGTGACCATATTGACCTCGTCCGAATAGGTCGCGGCGATGATCATATCCGCATCTCGCGCGCCCGCACGATCGAGCACATCGGGATAGCTTGCGAACCCTGCAACACCTTGCACGTCCAAAGTATCTGTTGCGCGGCGAATGAGATCAGCATTGCTGTCCACGACAGTCACGTCATTGCGCTCGCCCGAGAGGTGGCGTGCGATTTGCCAACCGACCTGCCCTGCACCGCAAATAATGACTTTCATGATGTGGAAATCCCCTGCTGCGCAGGCCGTGCTGGGCACCGCCGACACGCCTGTGCCTGATTGGACCAAGAGATGTCAGAACACGCATGCCGGGTCAATTCAAATGTCTTGTGCTGAACCGTGGATTTGGTGCGGACAGGGGCGCTGCCCCATCCGCCCCTGCGGGGCAGATTCCCCGGAGTATTTTCGGCCAAGAAAGATAAGGCTTCAATCCTCATCCACATGTGCGACGCGGGTGCCTGATTTTGCGGATGTGACCACGCCGAGACTTTTTAGTTTGCGGTGGAGAGCGGAGCGTTCCATGCCGACAAAGTTGGCTGTGCGGCTGATATTGCCGCCAAAGCGGTTGATCTGGGTGAGCAGATATTCCCGCTCGAAGGCTTCGCGCGCTTCGCGCAGCGGCAAGCTTGCCATGGCACCGGACAGAACCACGCGGCCCTCTCCTTCGCTGTGGTCTTCCTCGCCCGGCAGTTCGCGCGCCTCGATGGGTGCGGTGCCTTCGCCGAGGATCAGGACACGCTCTACCATGTTTTTGAGCTGGCGAACGTTGCCCGGCCAAATCATCGTTTGCATCAACGCTTGTGCGTCGTCACTGATTTCACGCAACGGCAGGCCTTGGCTGGCATTGAACTCAGCTATGAAGTGCTCTGCTAAAAGCGGGATGTCTTCACGCCGCTCCGAAAGGGCCGGCACGGCAATCGGCACCACATTGAGGCGGTGATAAAGCTCCTCACGGAAGGTTTCCGATTCAATCTCGGCGGCCAAGTCTTTGTTTGTGCTTGATATCACGCGCAGATCAACGCGTACTTTGTCATTGCCGCCGACACGGGTGAATTGTTGGTCTACCAGCACCCGCAGAATTTTGGATTGGGTACCGAGAGGCATATCGGCGACCTCATCGAAATAGACGACGCCGCCATGGCCCTGCTCCAGCAAACCGGGCTCAACACCGCGATCGGGGCTTTCGCGGCCAAATAGCACTTCTTCCATCCGGTCAGGTGCGACACCCGCGCAATTCACAGTGATAAAGGGCGCGGACGCGCGGCTGGAATTTGTGTGGATATAACGAGCGGCGACTTCCTTGCCTGCGCCTGCGGGGCCCGTCAGCATAACGCGGCCGTTGGATTTGGTCACTTTGTCGAGTTGGCCTACCAAAGTGCGGAAAGCGCCAGCATTGCCGATCATTTCGGCAGTGGAGCTGTCCTTGCGCTTGAGCGTGAGGTTTTCGCGGCGCAGGCGGGAGGTCTCCATTGCGCGGCGGATCACCACCATCAACTGGTCTATGTTAAACGGCTTTTCAATGAAATCATACGCACCCTGCTTGATCGCGGCGACGGCGATTTCGACATTGCCATGGCCCGAGATGATCACCACGGGCACATCCGGATTGTCGCGTTTGACGGACTTGAGAATATCAATCCCGTCCATCTTGCTGTCCTTGAGCCAGATATCGAGGATCATCAGCGCAGGCGGCTCTGCGTTCACCGCGGCCATCGCGTCGTCGGAATTGCCGGCAAGCCGCGTGGCGAACCCCTCATCCTCCAGAATGTCCGAGACCAGCTCGCGAATATCGCGCTCATCGTCCACAATCAGAATGTCACTCATGGTTTTTCTCCTCATTGCCCGTATTATTGTCGTTGCCAAGCGGCAGTGTAATTACTGCCATGGCACCGAAGTGGCTTTGCCCGTCAAAGACAGGCGCGTTGGTGAGCGTAAGGCTTCCGCCATGCTCTTCGATAATTTTCTTTACGATAGGCAGGCCAAGGCCGGTGCCCTCTGAGCGCGTTGTCACGTAAGGCTCAAACAGGCGCGCGCGATCTTCGGGAAGGCCGATGCCATTGTCCGCGATGGTAATGCGTGCAGTGGCTTTGTCGGCTTGCATATTAACGTGAACTTGCGGCACCAGATCTTCCGGTGCGCCGTCTTCCTTGAGTGTATCGATGGCTTCGCCTGCGTTCTTGATAAGGTTTGTCAGTGCTTGTGTAATCATTGTGCCGTCGATGAGGGCGGGGAGTTCCGCGTCCGGCATGTCAGATATGAGTTCTATGTCCGGCCTTCCGGTTTTTTGCAGCAGCACCGCGTCGCGCACCAATTGGGTCAAGTCTTGATCACGGCGCTCAGGCTCGGGCATGCGGGCAAATTTCGAGAACTCGTCAACGATGCGGCGCAGATCGCCTGTTTGACGGATGATGACTCCCGTCATCTGATCGAGGCTATCTTGATCCTCCCCCAGCTTGGGGCCGAATTTGCGCTTAATCCGCTCAGCTGACAATTGGATCGGGGTGAGTGGATTCTTGATCTCGTGGGCGATACGGCGGGCCACATCACCCCATGCAGCCATACGCTGCGCGCTCACCAGATCGGTCACATCATCAAAGGCCACAACATAGCCCTCAAGCCGCCCGTCGTCGGTGCGCCGTGTCGCCATGCGCACCAGCAGGTTCTCCATGCGGCCCTGACGCGAGACTTTAATTTCTTGCTGGGTGGCTTCTTGGGCAGTGGTGGTGAGTGTTTCATAGAGCGGGCCGAACTCTGGGACAGCAACGGCCAACGCCAAAGATTGCTGATCTTCCTCCCAATCCAAAAGCCGCATGGCGGAGCGGTTTACGAAGGTTACCCGCCCCTCGGGATCGAGACCCACAACACCAGAAGTAACCGAACTGAGCACGGAGTCGAATAAGCGGCGGCGGCGCTCGATCTGTCGGGTATTGTCGAGCAGCGTATTGCGCTGCGCTTTGAGCTGGGTTGTCATCTGGTTGAAATACTTGCCCAGCTCGCCGATCTCGTCATCGCCGTCGTCAGCGCGCACCTGAACGTCGAGATCGCCTGCGCCTACCTGCTGGGCTGCTCCCGTCAGGCGGCCAATTGGGCCCGACAACCGCTCCGCAAACCATAGACCCAGCCAAACGGCTGCAAGGATAATGATCATGGCAAAGGCGAGGTAGAGAAGCCCGAAATCAAACAGCATCCTGCCCCGCTCGCTCTCAAGTTGCTGGTACAGGCGGATGGTTTCTTGGGTGTCTTCCAAAAGGCTCAGAATTTCACCATCAACCTCGCGGCTGATATACAAAAACCGGTCCACGAAAGAGGTGAGGCGCACGATCGCGCGGAACTCGTTGTTCGCCCAATCCTCAATGATGCGAACGTTCGTATCGCTGGCGTTAGTGATTTCCTCGGGCGTGGGTGCGTCATAGTCAAACAGATAGGAGCGATCTCCACGGGCGCGAATTTCTGCTGTAGCGTCAATCATATAAGCCTCGCGCAGGCCGCGCTGAATTTGCCGCTGCCCCTCACCCAGCAGCTCGCTATCGCTCAGATCGATACCGTCACGGCGCGCACGATCGATGTTCCGAGCGAGGCTAAGGGCGTCTTCGCGCAGGCCCGCACGCTCTTCTTCTGCGTAGGCTTCGGCGGCCAGCAAAGAGTTGCCTACCACCACGCGCACCCGTTCCGAAAACCAGCCCTCGATGCCCACGTTGATCGTCAGCACAGCAAAGACAGCGACGGATACAGTAGGGATCAGTGCCATCAGCGCAAACACGCCCGTGAGGCGCAAGTGCAAGCGTGATCCCGCAGACTTGGCCCGCCGCGCCGAGATTAGCCGGGCGACCTGAGACAGTACAAGCGCTGCAACCAGTAGGATATAGATCAGATCGAGCAGCAGAACGAGACGAAGTGTATCCGTACTGCCCTGACCCAAGGGACCAAGGGCAAGGTAAGTGGCAAGCGCCAGCACTGGCCCTAAAACCACCAAACCGAACGTCATAAGCGTCCGAACATGCCTGAGCCGCCGCAACCGCGACAACCGGACAAGCCAAGTGTTGCGTGTGATTGTTGTCACGCCGCGCGTCCTTACCTGATGTGGTGCAAATGCACCGTACCGCCATATTATGTGATCCTAACAAGGGATGTTCCTTGATGGCCACGCTTATGTGACAGTTTTACATCATTTTGCGGCCGCGTGTAACCTCTATTTCAAGGTCTGTGATTTTCTTTCGCAAAGTATTTCGGTTTATTCCCAAAAGCTCAGCACATTTCGCCTGATTTCCTGACGTTGCGGAAAGGGCTACTGCTATCAACGGGGCCTCAACCTCACGCAAGATCCTCTGATATACACCTGCTGGCGGCAACATATTGCCGTGCAGCTCAAAGTACCGCTTGATATGCCGCTCCACGCTCGCGCCCAGCTTTTCGCCGCTGCCGGTTGCACGTGTAGGTTCCGGTCCGGGTTGCCCGCCTATGATTTGCTCGGCCTCAGGTCCTGATATTTCCACCGCGCGGCTGGTCAACGCCAACTGGCGCATCGCATGTTCGAGCTGACGCACATTTCCGGGCCAAGTGTAATTGGTGAACACCTTTGCCGCTGCTTCGGACAGGGCATGAGGCGCCGCTATGCCGCCTTCGGCCTTCTCGAGAAAGTGCGCCACAAGCAGCGGGATGTCTTCCACCCTGTCGCGCAAGGCAGGCACATGCAGCGTAGCACCCGACAGGCGGTAATAGAGATCGCGGCGCAACGCACTCTCGGCGCCCTCCGCCCCCAAATCACGCTGCGATGTGGCCATAAATCGCGGCGCGTTGTCTGAATGCGCATCTATCATCCGCGCAATCCGCGCCTGCACTTCACCGGAGATATCGCTGATCTCGTCAATCAGCAGTGTTCCGCCCCGCACCCGCGCCAAAACACGCGCCGGTCCTTCGATATCTCGCAGATCAGCCTCGGTCACGGTCACAAACGGCAGCGAACGGCGGTCAGACAAATCATGGATCGCGCGGGCGATCAGCGATTTCCCTGTGCCACTCTCCCCCCAAATCAATACGGGCAGATCCGTGTTCATGACCCGCGCAATGACGCGGTAGAGCGACTGCATCACAGCTGTCTTACCCACCATCGGCAGATCATCTTCATCCTTTTGTTGCCCCTGATCCACCACGCGGCGCGGCGTGCCACTACGCTCCAGCGCGCGGGCAGTCCGTTTCATCAGATCAGGCAGGTCGAACGGCTTGGGCAGGTAATCATAGGCATGGGCCTCTGCCGCCTTGATCGCAGTCATAATGGTGTTCTGCGCAGAAATAATAATGACGGGTAGATCCGGTCGGTCCTGGGCAATCTTGGGCAGCATCTCAAGCCCGTTACCATCGGGCATGACCACGTCGGAAATCACCACGTCACCCTTGCCTTCGGCCACCCAGCGCATCAGCGTCGTCAGGCTTGACGTTGCGTGCACTTTGCACCCCGCGCGGGTCAATGCCTGAGTCAAAACGGTGCGAATGGTGCGATCATCATCTGCAACCAGAACTGTGCCATCCATCGCTTAACTCTCCTCTAAGGGCGGTTTGCCCGCTTTGTTATTTGCGCCGGACGCATCGGCGCGGGGCAGCGATATGCGAAACACGGTCCGCCCCGGCACAGAGGTAACTGAAATCCAGCCGTCATGTTCCGAGACGATTTTGCTCACCAGTGCAAGCCCCAGCCCGGTGCCATTCTCGCGTCCCGATACAAACGGATCAAACACATCCGCCTCAATATTTTCCGGAAGGCCCGGCCCATCATCGATCACTTCAATCTGGAGCGGTAAGGCGATCCCCTGCCCGTCCGCACGCCGCAAACGGAAGGAATGCTCATAGTAGCTGTGCAACCGGATCGTGCCGCCATTGTCGCCCGCCGCTTCCGAGGCGTTCTTGATCAGGTTCAGCACCACCTGCAACAGCTGGTCCTTATCCCCCCACGCCAGCGGCAGCGAAGGGTCATAATCCTCCACGATCTTCATCTGTGCGCCAAAGCCCAAAAGCGCGGAGCGGCGTGCGCGGTCCAGCACATCGTGCAGATTGACTTCGCCACGCTCCGGCATGGTGAGGTTGCCGAATTGCTCCACCTGCTCGAGCAGTTTCACAATGCGGCGGCTCTCGGCGACGATCAGATCGGTGAGCTCCAGATCCTGCGGCGGCAGGTTCATGCCCAGCAATTGCGCCGCTCCTGTTATCCCTGCGAGCGGGTTCTTGATCTCATGGGCCAACATTTCGGCCATGCCAATCGCGGATTTTGCGGCGGACTTGACCGATTTGTTTTGTGTCATCCGCCCCGCCAGCTCACGCGGGGAGATCATCAGAATCATCACCCCCTCCGCCCCCGACAGGGGTGATATTTGAAGCTGGGATTGTTGCGGGGCGCGATGCCCGCTGCCCACATCAACGTCATTCACGAATAGCGCCGTTTGCGATGTGCGTGCACGCGCGAAAGCATCCTCAAGCGGGGCATCCACCGCGATCATGTCCCACACCGGTGTGCCGTAAACCGCCTTGGCCGATGCGTTCAGGAACCCTTCGGCTGCGGCATTGATGTCCACAATCGTATCATCACTCCCCACCAAAATAGCAGGCACAGGCAGCGAGGCCCACAAGGCGCGCTCCGCATTACCCAAAGGCGATGGGACAGCATTCACGGTCATGCCGCCGCGACATTTATGTGAGGATCAAGCGCTGTCGGAAGGAGCAGCATTGTCTCTTCCGGTGTTTTGGCGGTCAATACCTCGCGCCGCGACGCAGCCGGCGTGCCAGCGTGATCCATGTACCAACCCAGATGTTTGCGCGCGACGCGCAGGCCCAGTTTGGTCCCGTAGAACCGCAGCATTTCTTCATAATGCCCCAGCACCATATCGGTGAAATCGGACCCTTCGGGGATGCGCGGTGCGGGTGTGCCGTAAATTTCATGAGCGATCTGCGCTAGCAGCCATGGCCGCCCTTGGATCCCGCGCCCGATCATGACGCCCTGCGCACCTGACTGCGCAAGTGCTGCGCGCGCTGTCGCCGTATCGATGATATCACCGTTCGCCACCACGGGAACGCTCACCGCGTCCACAACCCCGTGAATAGCTGCCCAATCAGCATGCCCCTTGTAGAACTGGCACCGCGTACGGCCGTGAATGGTGATCATCTTGATCCCCGCTGCCTCTGCACGCGTGGCAATAGGGGCGGCGTTCAGCATGTCATCGTCCCAACCCAACCGCGTCTTAAGCGTGACTGGCACGTCAACCGCTTCGACCACAGCCTCGATAAGCCGCAGCGCGTGATCAGGTGTTTTCATTAATGCGGAACCGGAGGCCCCCTGCGTGATCTTCTTGGCCGGACAGCCCATATTGATGTCGATGATCCGCGCGCCTTGATCCGCGATCATCTTTGCCGCCTCCGCCATGGGTCCTGCTTCCCGTCCGGCGATCTGTACAGACGTCCCCTCCACCCCAAGGCCCAGCTCAGCCTTTTCGCGCGTGCCAGGCCGCGAGGTGAGCCATTCACCGGAGGCAATCATCTCGGACACCACAAGCCCCGCACCAAACCGCGCAACGAGGCTGCGGTAGGGTAAATCGGTAATGCCAGCCATTGGGGCCAGAAAAACAGGAGGCGTGAGGTTCAGCGGAAAAGTCATACAGGCCAGTGCTTAAAGGATAATCAGATCACCATTTGTTATATCAAACCAGCACAATACACAATGAACAGACACTGTCTTGAGGCGGTATAACCCATGTGCCTGCCTAAAAATTAGGCAGACCTCCCGCATTGCGCCGCTCCGTGGGATTTCCTAAGACGATGGGGAGATTAAAGGAAGTCGCCCCATGCATGTTTGTGCCCTTATTGTCGCTGCTGGCCGTGGAACGCGGGCGGGTGGTCCGCGCCCGAAACAATGGCAGAGCTTGGGCGGTATCCGCGTAATCGATCACACCATCGCCGCGTTTCAGGCGCATCGCCACGTGCATGAAATCGCTGTCGTCCTGCACGCTGATGATATGCATGAGGGCGCAGCCTTTGAAGCGCGCGGCATAACCGTAACCACTGGCGGCGCAGAGCGAAGCGATTCTGTGCGCGCTGGATTGGCTGCCTTGCCCGACTGCGATTTTGTGCTCATCCACGATGCGGCGCGTCCGTGTGTGCCTGCCCCCGTGATCAGCGATGTGATTGCCGCGCTTAAAACCCATGACGCCGCCGCCCCTGGCCTGCCCATCACAGACGCGCTTTGGACCGGTGCGGATGATACGGTGACAGGCACCCAAGACCGCACCGGCCTTTTTGCCGCACAAACGCCCCAAGGGTTCAGGCGCGATGCCCTGATGGCCGCCTATGACATATATACCGGCACGGCAGCGGATGATGTGGCCGTTGCGCGCGCGGCGGGTCTGACGGTTGCCATCACGGCGGGCGACCCCGATAATATCAAAATAACCACCCGCGGCGACTTTGCCCGCGCCACAGCCATATTGGAGAAGACGATGGACATACGCACCGGCAACGGATTTGACGTTCATGCTTTTGGCACTGGCGACCACGTAATGCTCTGTGGAGTAAAGATACCCCATGATCATGGGCTTGTCGGCCACTCTGACGCAGATGTCGGTCTGCACACGGTTACTGATGCGATCTATGGCGCGCTGGCGGCGGGCGATATTGGCACGCATTTCCCGCCGTCTGATCCACAGTGGAAAGGTGCACAAAGCCATATCTTCTTGCACCACGCCGCACAGATGGCGCGTGATCAAGGGTTCACCATTACGCACGTGGACTGCACCCTGATTTGCGAGCATCCAAAAGTCGGGCCCCATGCGAGTGCGATGCGCGAAGCCGTGGCCGAGATGATCGAGATCGAGGTGGCACGTGTTTCAGTCAAGGCGACAACATCCGAGCGCTTAGGATTTACCGGACGAGGTGAAGGGATCGCCTGTATGGCCACGGCCACGCTGGTGAAGTCATGATGTTGGCGCGGATGATCGGTACTGTGATGGGCGTCGGCTATATGCGCCCTGCGTCCGGCACATGGGGTTCGCTTGTCGCACTGCCTTGGGCGTGGCTTATTCATGTAATCGGCGGTCTGCCTTTGCTTGTGCTGGCAATCATTGCAGCGTTTTTTAAGGGGTGGTGGGCCACGTCCAAAATGACGTCGGGCAGTGACGATCACGACCCCTCCGAGATCGTAATTGACGAAGTGGTGGGCCAGTGGATCGCTTTACTGCCGCTGTCTATCGCAAGCTGGCGCATGGGGATCGACATCACGGTCATGTGGCCGGGCTGGATCGCGGCCTTCGCGCTGTTTCGTCTCTTCGACATATGGAAACCGTGGATCATTGGCTGGGCCGACAGACGCGGCGATGCTCTGGGTGTGATGCTGGATGACGTGATCGCAGGTGTGTTTGCAGCGATCGGTGTCGTGGTGTTGGCGGGGATTGCCCATGCGCTCTGACATCCTTGCAGTGGCAAAAGCGCGCGGCATCATGATCGCCACTGCGGAAAGTTGCACAGCAGGCATGGTGGCCGCAGCACTGACAGATCTGGCAGGCTCCTCCGCCGTGTTCGAGCGCGGGTTCGTCACCTATACCAATGCCGCCAAAATGCAGATGCTGGATGTGCGCGCACAGACACTAGAGGCGTATGGTGCAGTATCCGAGCAAGTTGCCGAGCAGATGGCGCGCGGCGCCTTGACCTACAGCGCGGCGCAGCTTGCAGTGTCACTGACAGGGATTGCGGGGCCCGGTGGGTCGGAGCACAAACCGGAAGGGCGCGTTTGCTTTGGCATTGCTGGACCAAAGGGTGCGATGACGCAGACCATTGAATTTGGGGCTCTGGGCCGCACAGAAGTCCGCGCCGCTGCACGGGATCATGCGCTGATGCTTTTGCGCGACGCACTTCGCGCTTTGCCTGAATAACAGGCGCAAACCCGTCATTCCCGCCTAATCCCTACGCAAACCTGAAAACGCCCATCAAATAGGCGGTGCTACAACAGTTGCCCCTTTTCGCGCCATGACCCATCGGGTCTATCCCACGTCTAAACTGGGGAGAGACCACATGAACGGCGCAGATACCGCATGGATTATGACTGCAACAGCATTGGTGCTGTTGATGACACTACCGGGGCTTGCCCTGTTTTATGGCGGGCTGGTTCGTGCGCGTAATGTGCTGAGCGTGTTCATGCATTGCTACGCCATTGCCTGTTTGATGAGCGTTTTGTGGTTTCTCGTCGGCTACTCCATTGCCTTTGGCGAAGGAACCAGCGGGCTTTGGGGTGGTTTGGGTAAGATCGGGCTGAATGGCGTCACTGCCGAGAGCCTGTCAGGCACCCTGCCCGAGGTTGCCTTCTTTGCGTTCCAGATGACATTCGCGATCATCACCCCCGCCCTGATTGTCGGCGCTTATGTCGAGCGGATCGGATTTGGATTTGTCATGCTGTTCTCGGGGCTGTGGATGCTGCTGTGCTATGCGCCCGTCGTGCATTGGGTTTGGGGCGGCGGGATGCTGGCCGATGGCGGCATCTTTGGCGAGATCGGCGTGCGTGATTTTGCAGGTGGAATCGTGGTGCATGAGACCGCTGGTCTGGCCGCGATCATCCTTGCGATCTTCCTTGGTGCGCGCAAGAACCAGCATACGCCACCGCACAATCCCGGTCTTGTCATGATCGGTGCAGCGATGCTCTGGGTGGGCTGGTTCGGCTTTAACGGCGGCTCACAGCTGGCTGCGGACGGCGGTGCGGCCATGGCGATCACTGTCACGCATATCTCTGCCGCTGCTGCCTCGCTCAGTTGGGCATTCTGGGAGCGTGTCAAATTCGGGAAATCGTCATTGGTGGGCATTGTCACAGGCACAATTGCGGGCCTTGCCTCTATCACCCCTGCCTCCGGTTTTGTCGGCCCTTGGGAGGCGCTCCTGATTGGCTCCATCGCGGGTATCTTATGTCAGGAAGCGGTAGTCCTCATCCGCAACAAGGCCAAGATCGACGACACGCTTGACGTTATGGCCGTCCACGGTGTTGGCGGCATCTTCGGCACGATCATGATTGCAGTCTTCGGTGCAGGAACATGGACAGCGCAGCTTGGCTCACTCGCGATTGTAGGCGTCTACACGACCGTTGTGACCGTGGGGCTGATCCTCCTGTGCCGCTTGGTGACACCTCTGCGCGTGGATGAAGAGACCGAAGTGGGCGGTCTTGACCTCGCTGTGCACGGTGAGCGGGCCTATGATATCACAAGCTAAAGTCGGCTACTGAAATTTAGCAAGGGGCGGTCTTACGGGGCCGCCCTTTTTGTTTTTAGCTTGCTTCAGCACCCGCAAAGCAATCTGTCACCGCATCCAGATCAGTTCCGATGGCCGCTTGCCAAAGGGTCTCCGCCCGCGCGTCGCCCAACAAGGCGCGCACCTTGGCCCGCAATTTTTCACTGCGCGCCTCCAGCGTCATCGGGGTCATTAGATCATGGCGCAAACGGCGCACCTCACCAGAAATAAGCGTGAGTGTGATCAGTGATTGCGTTTCGCTCAGGCTCTCGTCTTCGACAACTTCGATCCTCTCGCGCAGTGC
>RCNE010000024.1_pt1 | contig 57987 bp, 52 predicted proteins | sample 2041361 | NCBI WGS metagenome assembly RCNE01 (sample SAMN09708229, study PRJNA481090) | Marine sediment metagenome, whole genome shotgun sequencing project. | reverse complement strand
TTTTTTATTTAACATTTTGTAACAGAAGTTTTTTTAAATCGATGGTAGTTTATGTTCAAGTCCTTTCCATCCAGTGAATGAATTACTGGTCGCGCAACCACCCCCCCCTGCGCATGGAAAGGACTGATTGACCGTTGGTGGCAAGGAAGCCTATCAGGTAAGTATTCCCAACGGAAGGGCAATAAATTAAAGGGATTTAAAGATATTTGGACAGGGAAACGTGGCCACGCTACCCATCCCTCGCGCGTGGTCACTCAGTCTCCACAAAATTTATTAACGCGATTGGCATGGTTAGGCATGACCTTGAACAGGAGATTGTAATGGAATTATATACAGGACTATTTTTAGTGGCGATCAGTATCAGTTATTTGATGGTACGGTTTGCACGTACCCGGTCAGCCTCAGGTTCGCGTAGTAAGCCGACTAGCACAACATTAAAACGTTCTACCCTCGTTGCAAGTGCCAACCTGAAACCTTGGGGATGGTAGGAATCAGCCATTTTCGTCAATGATTTTGTCAATCTCATCCAGTAGCTTCTGTAGCAGGATCCCCAACTCGGGAAAATCGTCAGCTTGGAGTGACTTGGCGATAAGGTAACGGTCAACGACCGAGGCCGCCCGCCCCAGGTCTTCAAACCCGTAGCTGCCGGCTGACCCTGCCAGCCGGTGAATCTGCTGAAAGAGCTTATCGCATAAATCCGATTCTCCACTGCGTACCGCAGCCTTGATTTGCTCCATACATTCCAGGATCGCCCTTCGTTTGACCGGCATGCTTTCAATATAACGCTGGCGTTGTTCGGCAATCAGTTTATGGGCTTTTTCAGACAGTATGATCAGGTCATTCTCCGGCAAATGCTGCGGCAATCTCTTTGTAAAGCAACTCAGAATCAATTGGTTTTTGTAAAAAAGAGCGAATTCCCTTTCCTGCAATTTCCGGGGCCAGATCGACGACACCTGAACCGGAAATGAGAATGCCCACGATATCAGGCTGTTCCGCCCGGAGATGGCTTAACAGCTCAACACCGTTTCCATCGGTCAAATGCATATCCGTTACAACAACAGGGCAATCATGGATTTTGAACAGGTCCCTTGCCTCGGCGACACTACTGCCGGTAATCACACGTAAACCCCAATTCTCGAGCACCACCTGGTAAAGCGACAGGATATCCTGGTCATCATCTACCCAAAGTACCGTTCCGGACAATGGAGGCATTTCATCGTGCTCGTCCTGTATACATGGACAAGGGATCGCCACGCGGAATTCACTACCGGCACCCGGTTCACTTTCGACTTTGAGTTGACCGCCCATGCGTTTGATCAGCTGGCGTGTGATCGTGAGCCCCAGACCGGCGCCGGAGGTATTGCCTTCACCGACCCGTGTGAATGCTTCGAAAATACGTTCAATATCCGTGGGCTCAATACCCCGGCCCGTGTCACGCACACGAATGAAAAGTGTGTCGTCGCGGTGTCTGAAGTGGACACTGACCTGACCCTGTCGCGTGTAGCGCAGGGCATTGCTGACCAGGTTGATCAGAATTTGCCGAAGACGCAGTTCGTCACATTCGATATCGATTCCGGCAGGTAACGACTTTACTTTAAAATCGAGGCCTTTGGCGGTCGATTGCGTTCTGAACAAAGCCTCGATGTCGCCTGCCAGGCGATCGAGACTGAAGCGGGTCGGGTTGAGGCTTACGTTCTCTTCGCCTTCGCGTGCCTGCTCGAGAAGGTTTTCCACCAGTGTCAGCAAATGCCACGATGCCCGCTGCAGGGCCTGCGGATTGTCTGAATCCGGTAACTCGATTTGCAGCAGGTCGGCATAACCCATAATTGAAGCAATGGGAGATCGAAATTCGTGAGACATGGAAGCAATAAAACGGCTCTTGGCAGCACTTGCTTTTTCAGCCTGACGCCTGCGTAGAGAAAGTTCCTGGTTCAGTTCCGCAAGTTCCGAGTTGAGTGCTGCGCGTTGCTCTGACAGCAAGCTGTTTTCATGGGCCCGTTGCTGTAATGTTTGTTCATTCTCGTGAGCTTCCGATACATCATGTATGACGAGATCTGCTGATTCTGTATCGCCAAGTACATGTATGTCGACAAAAAATTCGTTCAGCTCGACATAGGGAAACACCATCGGTTCTGTAGCATCGCTCGCCGCGTGGAGCAGTGACGCCAGGGAATCGGGTAAAACTGAACCGCGAATCAGACCGGGCAATTTCCAGTCGGGTGTCGACCGGTTAACGGAAACTATCTTCTGCCCTGAGTCCAGCGCGATTACGATGAAACGCTCGCGTTTGAGTAGTTCATCGCGGATATAGTGTGCGGCTCGCTGACTGACCCGCTTCATAAAGCAGACAGTGTTTCGCCAAGCGCCGTGAATGCTTCTTCGACATTTTGACCGTTGAGAGCGCTGGTATGGAAAAGGCTGATAACATCAGGCAGAACTGACTCGTCAAATCGCCACTCGGCTGTCAGGTCTGCCTTGTTGGCCAACATGATGGCCGGTACAAACTGGAATTCCCGGCAGAAATCGTGATACAGACCCAATGCGGTCTTGACGGTTGCCGGTCGGGTACCGTCGGCTACCAGGATGAGTGCATGCGCACCCTTCATGTAGCTCCGGATGCGTGCCAAGGGGCGTTTATCTGCTTCAAACGGGTCAGCTCCTTCCATGTCCCATAACACTAACTTGATCGGCTCTTTACTGCTGTCAACGATACGTGTATCAATTTTGACGCCGAGAGTGGTGTGATAGCGTTCATCAAACTGCTGGTGCACAAAACGCCGGACAAGACTGGTCTTGCCCACGCCGAAGGCACCGACCATACACACCTTGGCACTCTTCACGGGCGATTCTCCCCTGTTATGCGGACCGTAACACGACGTGCGGCGAGGTTCTCATTGCCACTACGCCATACCGAATGTTCAGACAGGAGCTGACTCGCGTCGATACCGCTGCTGATGAGCCTGTCCTGCACCACTTTTATGCGCTTGCTTGACGTACGTACATTCTGCTCAGCTGTACCGGTTCCATCGACATGACTAATCAATGTGATGGTCAGATCAATACCCACTCTGCCGGCAGACTGCAATAGAGCTGACAACTGCTGTGCAAAAGTATCAAGGTCTGCCTGGGAGTCTTGTGACAGGCGATCCAGCCTGGTAAAGAAAAAGGCATTCTCATTCAGTTTTTCAGCATCGGCGAGCAGTTGGGACCGCAACTCCACAAGCAGGGGCTCGAAATCGGCTTCCCAGCCACCGAATTGCTGTGACACTCCGGATTTTTCAATGTACCAGTCGATTTCCGAAAATCCGGAAACCATGATGCGCCCATCGGCCGCTGTTATCTCAACGGTACCTGGCGCGCTGAGCTGTAAACGGGCGAGGCTTAGAGCATCTTCCGCACTCAGCCTCGTGCCGGACAGGTCAACCGCGATGATCAGCGGATGGGCACCGGCCAGTCTCGTGAGTTTTTCTGCCTGGTTACTGTGAAGTTCACCGTTTACCACGAGTGTGTGGTCTTTCAGTTCGAGACCGGTCGCGTCTTGCAGGCCCAGGGCAGAGCGGAGGCCCTGCAGAACCAGTTCAGGCTCAAGCGACAAGAACGGCTTAAACCGGAACCGAAGTCCCTGCTGTGGAAGTCCCTGCGTGGTGAGAATGGCGTTAGGCGAGGGTGTGGCCGGATCGCGCAGTCCATCGATAAGCAGCGTGCCGTCTTGCCGGCGACTGGATGAAACCACGTACCCGGGCTGGCTTCGGAACAGGTCAATCACCCGGGATTCAAATTGACGTTTTTGGGTTTCCTGCCAGGTTTTCCAGCCCGCCAGGATAATCAGTGCTGCAATTGCCAGCGACCAGTAAATGGGTGCTTTGCTGCGCTTACGGGACGCTGGCTGGTCATCCATTTCCTCACGCAGGCACTGCTGCATCAGCACACGAAGACCGATATTATTTGCAAGAGCGTCATCGGTTTCGCCGAAGCGCTCACCGTAGCGCGCATGGATGGATTCCAGCAATGCCATTAATTCGTCACGCAAGCCGCGTGGTGGTGTGCCGCTGATTACACAGGCTAAAATCGCTTCCGGGCCATTGATGACCCACATGGTTCGATCACCCAATTCGGCACTGCGCAGCGGATCGTCCGAGCTCATACCGAGTGAGTCCTGGATGAAAGACTGGATCGCGCTCAGCATTGCGGCTACGGCATCTTCATCGAGTACCAGGTTCTCGTCGCGATGCGCATGTGCCAACACAAGACCGTTATCGCGGGCGATCAGAAAAGCTTCCTGCACCGCAAAGCGCACCGTGTGGCTAAGAACAACCTGGGCGAATGGTACACCGCTGCGTGCTGCTTCAAGACGCCAACGTAGCCCCTTGATTGAAAAACTATGCTCCATGGCGGCATTGATACGCTGTACCAGTGATTTGAGTGCATCGGCGACTGCCCGGCGTATGGCCGGACCCATAACCGGAAACAGGTACTCTGCGAATGCGGGAGCATCACGCTTGATTGCCGAGCGGATCGAACGAACCATCGGTTTTTCAAGTTCAGCTTCGAGCACAGGATCTTTTGAGATGCGTTCAAAGGCATCCGGCAGAACCTCGGCAACATCGGCTGCACGACTTTCAAACTCTGAAACCCGTTTATCAAGGAGGTTCAGGCGACCGTGATCATCACCAAGTAACAGCTTCTGGAGCCGTTCCAGATCATCCTTGCGTTGGTCTTCCGTTTGCTTTTCGGTGGTCAAGCTGACACCTTAGCCCGCTGGGAGCAGGGCCTACTTGCTGCTTTTCTGGGTGGACGGCGCGAGGCGGCCGGCAATGTCAGACAGGAACGCCGCTAACTCACCGCGATCGACCTTGCTTTCATCGAGCAGGTCGGAGCGTTTGGTTTGCGCCGCCTGCAGCGAGGCCAGGTCACCCGCCAGTGCTTTGTTTGTAGCCAGTAACTCCTTGCGGACCTGCTTAACTTCGTTGTTGAGATCCGATTGCATTTCGGCAAGTTGATTTTCAGCATCAAGACGAAATGCTGAAAGTGACTTTGACACTTCATTGAGACCTGCGTCACGTTCCGCGCTCTCGCGGTTAAGCTGATCGCCTGCTTTGTCACGGAACTTGTCAAGCAGGTTCTCCAGATCATGAATGCGTTTCTCGAGGTTCTTCCTCAGGGTTTCGCTTTCCTTGGATACCCGCTTCTCGACTGCTCCGAAACGCTCGTCGACAGCACGGATTTGTTGACCAAAGAGAATTTCACGTATCTGATCGACATTGTCGGGTGGTGGTGGAGTTTGTTCGGGATCTTGTTTTTTCGTCGCCATGGTTTTTCCTTGAAACTTAACGGTCAACCTGTTCCAGTCGGTAGCCGTAATGGTAAACAGATGATAGTCTCCAACCGTTTTCCGGTCGGAGATTGAGCTTGCTGCGCACTCGACTTACGTGCGTATCGACGGTGCGGGACTGGACTGCCGCACCTACATTCCAAATGTGTCTTAACAGGTACTCCCTGGAGAGAATCTTATCGAGATTGTCGAATAGCATCCAGGCGAGTTCAAATTCCCGCCGGGTCAGTGGTACGTCAATACCATCCATACTGATTGATACGGCCTTTCGATCAAGGCTGTAAGTATCTATCTCAATTTTGTCTGATTCCGGCTCAGCCAGTCCACTGCGCCGCGCAAGGGAGCGAATGCGCGCCACCAGTTCCTGCGGACGCGCAGGTTTACTGACGTAGTCATCAGCCCCGGCCTCGAGCGCCGCAACTATGTGTTGTTCTTCTCCGCGGGTGGTCAGAAATATCACCGGTACATGGTCGTGAACATTGTGACGTACCCACTCCAGTACCTCCAACCCGCTCATTTCAGGGAGGTTCCAGTCCAGAAGCATTAAATCGAAACCTTCCTGTTGGATGGCACGTATGAATTCAGGACCGGAATCGTACACACGTGTTTTAAAGCCAGCATCTTCAAGCCAGACCTGAAGTAGTGCCGATTGATCTAAATCGTCTTCGAGAATGCCGATCAGAATCGCACCCAAGATGACCTCCCCATATTGTTATATAACTTCTACGTAAGGATGAGTATGTCACCGTAAGCGGTCATTATTCAAACATTTTTTATTTTTTAGTTTTCGGGCCTGCCCGGTCATAACACGAATCGCAGCAGTGCTTTTTGAGTTTTTTTGTTTGTTTGCAATGCAGGAAATAATACGTGCGACAGAGCTAGTCCATATTCTGAAATGGAAGTAGCCATTCCTTCGCTGTATCACCATAAACGAAGAAGTGGGGGTTTAAATAGATTGCCTTACCATTGTATTCCAGTGCGGAACCATCGATTTTCACCACTCTTCCACCTGCGGCCTCAACCACCGCCTGTGCAGCAGCGGTATCCCACTCACAGGTTGGACCCAGGCGCGGGTAAAAATCAGCCAGGCCCTCTGCGATGCGGCAAAATTTTAATGAACTACCCATGCTGGTGAGTTCATGTGGTCCCAGCCGTTGAAGTTGGCTGGCGAGTTCAGGGTTGGCATGTGAACGGCTTCCGACGATCACCGCCGGTTGCGCGGCGGGCAGCCTGACTTGAATAGGCTTGGCGGCCGCGTCGCCATGCTGGCGCCACGCACCGGGGCCCCGGGCTCCAAAATAGCTGGTATCGGTAACCGGTACATGAACCACACCCATGACGGGTTGGTGGTCGCGAATAAGAGCAATATTGACGGTGAATTCACCGTTGTGGTTAATGAACTCCTTGGTACCGTCGAGCGGGTCAACCAGCCAGTATTGTTGCCAGTTTTGTCGGGTATCCCATGGGATGTCTGCAGATTCTTCTGACAAAATCGGGATATCAGGCCATTGATCTGAGAGCTCTGCGGTAATCAGATCATGGCTGGCGAGATCGGCCCTGGTCAGTGGTGAGTCATCGGATTTCCGAGTGATACCCATATCACCCCCGTACCATTCAAGGATTTTTAGACCGGCGTGCCGGCTAATGTCTACCAATTGCTCAAGTACACTTCGGGTGTTCATGTCTGACATTATGTTGTTTCCTTCTGCAGATAATCACGGGCGATATACAGTGCGGCGATACTACGGCCTTCGGTGCAGTCCGGTCGTTGTACGAGTGTATACAGATCGGACAAAAGCCAGGGAACGATTTCCAGTTCTTCCGGCTCGTCACCTTCAAGTTTTGCGGGGTAGAGTTGACGTGCCAGTACAACGTGTGTGATATGGGTCATATAACCCGGTGCAAGACTCAGTGCTGACAACTCAACAAGCTCATGTGCGCCAAAACCGATCTCTTCCTTCAGTTCCCTCTGTGCACCCTCCAGGACGGTTTCACCCGCTTCGAGCCGGCCCTTAACCAGCCCCAGCTCATAGTGGTGTAAGCCAGCGGCGTATTCACTGACCAGCAGGACTGTTTCATCATCACGCATTGCCACCACGATCACTGCGCCGAGGCCGTGCGAACGGAGACGTTCATAAGTGCGCTTTACACCGTTGCTGAATTCTAAATCGAGTCTTTCGACTTTGAATAGTTTACCGGGATCATGATCACGTCTTGCGTGAATCTTGGGGAGCTTTGCCATTTTCGTCAGACCTGACTCAGCTCTGTGGTCAAAGCGGCATGAAGGGACGGGGTCGCTGCGAGTACGGAGCGTGTATCGAGGTCGGGTTTCCGGCCTTCGAGATCGGTAAACAGGCCACCGGCTTCGGTGACAATGACGTACAGCGCAGCGATGTCGAGGATGTTAACGTCGGACTCGATGACCGCATCGAGTTGACCGGCAGCCAGTCGGTGGTAATGATAATAATCGCCATAACCCCGTGTGCGGTTGGTCTGTGCGAGTATCCGGCCAAGTGCGGTCCAACGCTTATCTGCGGCAAGGCTTTGGATGTTGCCAGTGGAGATACTTGCCTGGTTGATTGTGCTCACCTGGCTGATATGCAATTGTCCACTGGCGTTGAACGCACCGCCTCCACGTGTCGCCCAGACCAGTTCATCCATAGCGGGGGCACAGGAAACGCCAAGTATCAGCTCGCCTTTGTGCATCAATGCAATCTGGGTGGAGAACATACCGTAACGTTTTACAAAACTTTTCGTACCGTCGATGGGGTCGACAAGCCACAGGTATTCGGTGTCTTTGCTCTGGGCGCCGTATTCTTCGCCAAAGATACCGTGCCCGGGAAATGCATCGTTGATTGTCTTGCGTATGACCTGTTCGGCCCGGCGGTCTGCGACCGTAACCGGTGTCTGGTCGGGTTTGATCTCAATGTCAAAGTTACCGTTGTAATAGGACAGGATCAGTTCGCGTGCAGATTTTGCTGCTTGTAATGCGACGGCAAGCAATTCCTTCATATGGGTTTCGGTCATCATATTTCCGACTTGATTTGCTCATCCGGTGAACATTGATTTGTAAAATTCTATTTTGATGTCAGACCCGGCTTGCAAGGCAGGCCGCGACTGCCCATGATACCAGACTCATGACCGTGCGCTGTACCGGGAGAGGACAATAGATTTGGGTAAGAACGAAGAAATCCGCCAGCGTGACCTCGCTGTGCTTTGGCATCCCACCACGCAGATGAAAGACCATGAATGGCTGCAGTTGTTACCGGTCAAACACGGTCAGGGTGTGTGGTTGGAAGATATGGAGGGTAATCGATATATCGATGCCATCAGTTCCTGGTGGGTCAACCTGTTTGGTCATGCCAACCCGCACATCAGCGCGGCGGTCAGTGAACAGGCCAGCCGCCTGGAGCACGTTATCCTGGCTGGTGTTACCCATGAACCGGCGGTGCGTCTGGCCGAAAAACTGGTTGAAATCACACCGGCCGGACTGGAGCGTGTTTTTTTTGCCGATAGCGGTGCCTCAGCGGTCGAAATTTCATTGAAGATGAGTTTCCACTATTGGCGTAATATCGGTGAGTCGGGCCGAACGCGCTTTGTTACTTTATCCAACAGTTACCACGGCGATACGCTTGGAGCGCTGAGTGTTGGTGATGCCGGTCTTTTCAAGGCGGCCTATGAACCCTTGTTGATGAAGCCGCTGGTCGCACCGAGCCCGGATTGTTTCGCCCTGCCACGTGATCAATGGGACGAACATGCACGCGGCAAACTGGCTGATATGCGTGAAATATTTGCAGCACACGAGGGCGAAATATCTGCGGTCATTATTGAGCCGCTGGTGCAGTGCGCCGGTGGCATGCGTATGTATCCGCCTTCCTACCTGGCCGGTTTGCGTGCATTGTGCGATGAATACCGAATCCATCTGATTGCCGATGAGATCGCCGTGGGATTTGGCAGAACCGGTAGTATGTTTGCCTGTGAGCAGGGGGGAATAGCACCGGACTTCATGTGTCTTTCCAAGGGTCTAACGGGTGGCTATTTGCCGATGTCAGCAGTTATGACCAGTCATGAAGTCTATGCAGCTTTTTATGATGAGTACACAACGCTTAGAGGTTTTTTACACTCGCATAGTTATACCGGTAACGCGCTGGCATGTGCAGCGGCGCTGGCGACTCTGGAACTGTTCGACCAGCATGATGTGTTGACGGACAACCGTGGACTCGCCGCGCAGATGCTGGAAGCAATCTCGCCCTTGCGCGATCATGAACATGTCGGTGATATTCGCCAGACGGGTATGATTCTGGCGATGGAGATGGTTGCGCAGCGACAGCCCATGATCGAGTACGACTGGAAAGAGCGCCGGGGTATAAAGGTATACCAATATGCAATGGCGCATGGCGCGTTGCTGCGTCCAATCGGGAATGTTATCTATTTTATGCCGCCTTATGTCATAAATTCCCACGAGATCAGGCAGTTGGCAAAAGTCGCCATAGCCGGCATTGACCTGGCGACCAGGGATTAGGCCGGGCCAATGCGTCAGTCACGCATCCATACGTCGCAACCACTTATATTGGCAAATAGTGTCGAACTGGCAGGATCGGCAGGTCACTACCTGACGCGTGTATTGAGGTTGTCAAAGGGTGACCCTGTGACCCTGTTCAATGGCGACGGCAATGACTATTCAGGAGAGATTTCCGATATTCAGTCTCAGCGGGTGCGGGTCAGGATTATGGGCAGCATGAGTCCCGGCAATGAGTCGCCATTGAAAATAACCCTGGTACAAGCCATCTGCCGTGGTGAACGGATGGACAATGCATTGCAAAAGGCAACGGAGTTGGGAGTGTTTTGTATTCAACCCCTGATGAGTCACCGTGTCGGTGTGCGTTTGGATGAATCCAGGCAGATTAAACGAATCACGCACTGGCAAAAGGTAGTTATTTCGGCTTGCGAACAAAGTGGCCGTGCAGTTGTGCCCGAAGTAAAAAAGCCGCTTTCCATATCCGATTGGATATCAGGTACTTTTGAGTCCCGGAGACTGGTACTTGACCCTTTCGCGGAAAACAAACTTTCGGGATTATCCGTTGAAGGTGATTCCATCTCAATTCTGGTTGGGCCTGAGGGTGGCTTTACCGATGAGGAAATAAAAAAAGTAAGTGCGAACGGTGTACTGACTGTATCCCTGGGGCCGAGGGTCTTACGTACTGAAACAGCGGGCCCCGCGGCTATTGCGGTGCTGCAAGCAAAAACAGGGGGTATATAGGCATTTCTGTTAAAGCGAAATGAGATGCCCTGACTACGTTAACTTCCGTATGCAGCTATTTCAATGGTGCGTGTGAGTTCGCCGAGCTCCGGTATGATCGCCTGCAAGTCATCAATAGTCACCTTACTGAACACGGTATCTGGTAGGTCATCAACCTGTTTTTCAACCAGGGTGCTTGTGCTTGCTTTTTTGAGCCTGGGTAAACCCTGAATTACCAGGCCGATGTAATTGACCTGGGTGGATTCACCGAGCGTTTTGATGATCATTACACGGGTTTTCGCGGTGATCGTCGTGTCACTGTCGTCGTTAAGCATTCGCTCGTAGTTGATAACCGGTACCTGCCAGCCACGCCAGGCTATCTCACCCAGTAACCATGGCGGGCCCTGCTCGAAAGGCTCGAGTGAGGTAAATGTCAATATTTCACCCACTGCGCTGTTGGGAAGCATGATATGACCATCAGTTAATGGTGCCAGGATAGTGCGAATTTCTTTGTCAGCCATATTATTCCATTGATCTATGCAGCAGTTTTTTTACCTCGTCGATCAATTCCGACTCTTTATAAGGCTTGGAAAGGTAAGCATTGGCACCCGCCTGCTTGCCGCGGTCACGATGCTTTTTACCCGCTCTTGAGGTAATCATGATGATCGGAACATTGCGCAGCCTGGCATCGGCACGAACGTATTCCGCGACCTGGTAACCGTCCATACGGGGCATCTCAATGTCCAGCAATAAGAGGTCGGGCACACGGTCCTGCATTTGCTCTGTTGCCTCCACCCCATCCCTGGCGGTGATTACTTCAAAGTCGTAGGTCTCCAGCACGCGAGTGGTCACTTTACGCATGGTGATGGAATCATCTGCGACCAGGGCGAGTGTTCTTTGTGGCAGGATATTGGTGTTCTCAATGAGTGGTGCAGGTCGTGCACCGGTCGTCACGGCCTGTCTGATCAACGGGCCGGTATCAATGATGATCACCACCTGGCCATTACCCGTGATGGTTCCACCGAGAATGCCTGGCACACTGTTGATCTGCGGTCCAACCGGCTTAACTATAATTTCCCTATGCCCCAGAAGAGCCGATACCCTGAAGGCAGCACGATGCTCACCGGTTTTGATCATAAGAATTGAGATGGTGTCATCACCCAGCGGGGTTGTCGGTTCGCCCAGAAGTGGCTCGAGGTCAAAAACCGGATATGACTCGTCGGCGAACTCATACGTGGGTTTGGTTTGCTCCAGAAGCTCCTGGTAATCGGCCGGTAACATACGTGCCACACCGGCAACACAGGCCACCGGAATCATGTAGGTATGCTCTCCGGCCATCACGCAGATAGCTTGCATGACGGCCAGCGTGAATGGTATCCGGATTGTGATGCGGCAGCCTTTGCCCTCTTCTGAATCTATCTCGATTGAGCCGCCAACTTGCTTGATTTCATTGCCGACCACATCCATACCAACGCCGCGCCCGGAAAGCGCAGTGACGGTCTTTGAGGTGGAAAATCCACTGTGAAGAATGAGTTGTTGCAGTTGTCGTGGTGACGGATCTGAGTTCTTGTCCATCAAGCCTTTCTCAATGGCCCGTTTGTGAATGGCCTTGAGATCTATGCCGGCACCATCATCCTCAACACGCACGACAAACTCGGTCGCCTCGGCGGCTACCGTGATGGTGAGTTGCCCCTCTTCCGGCTTTTTGAGCTTACGGCGTACAGCTGGTTTCTCAATGCCGTGTGCGATTGCGTTCCTCAGCAGGTGTTCCAGTGGTGCAGTAATTCTTTCCAGCACGTTTCGATCCAACTGGTCACCCTCACCCGTCATACGCAATTGCAAACGTGCTTGTTTCTTGGTTTCACTGGCGGAGGCGCGGATGATCCGGCGCAGACGCGGAGCGATGGTGCCAAAATGTACCATACGGGTTTGCATCAGACCTTCCTGTAAGTCTTTGCTGACCCGGGATTGCTGCACCAGCAAGGCTTCAGACTTACTTGCAGAGGTGTCCAGTAATTCCTGTAAGTTCAACAGGTCGGAGACAGACTCCGTAAGGCTTCGTGACAGTTGCTGCATGGATGAGAATCGATCCATTTCCAGCGGATCGAACTCTTCCGAGCCTTCCACTGAGTGCTGCTGATAGCGGGAACGTATCTGGGTTTCGGTTTCAATCTCAAGCTTACGGAATTGTTCCCGCAGACGTGAAACGGTTCCATCAAACTCTTTCAGGTTTTCTCGTATGTGACCGACCTGCTGTTCAAGATGTGAGCGGAAGATACTGATTTCACCTGCTGAATTGACCAGTGAATCAAGCAGGTCCGCATTCACGCGAATTTGCTGAGAGCTCGCAGATTCCTTGGTGAGTTCCTCGCTGACTTCCGGTTCCGGTTCGCTGGCTTCCGGTTCGCTGACTTCCGGTTCGCTGACTTCCGGTTCGCTGACCGGAACGACCACATCCGGTATTTCCTGCAATACTTCAGGTACAGTGTCAATCTTGGCCGGTTCTTCGGTCGTGGTCGTAGTTTGAAGAGGCAATGTGGTCAATGCTTCGACCTGTTTATTAAACAGTTTCAGCGTCTCACCGGCCTCTGGTATGGCGCCCTGACTTACCTGTTGCGTCCACTCATTCAGCCGGTCACAACCTTGCTCCAGCACTTCTATCGCAGATACAGATGAAGGTAGCAACTGGCTGGCGATTTGTTCCAGTACTGTCTCCATGGAGTGGCTGAGGGTACCCAGGGTCATGAGCCCGGTCATACGCGCGCCACCTTTAAATGTATGTATCTCACGCTGCAGATTCTGGACGATTTCCAGGTCTGACAGATCGTCACGCCAGGTGTTAAGCAGTGAATCACAGCGTTCCAGGATGTCGGTGGCCTCTTCAAGGAAAATAGCCAGTATCTCGCCATCAACAGGTTCGGGTGCGGTTTCAACCTGCTGGTCTTCCTGTTCGCTGCGTATTTCGCTTTCATCGCTTGACTCAACGACAGGTTCTTCTTCAATAGCCTCATCTTCCGGTTCAGGATCTTGCAGTTCCTGCCGGGGAACTTCAAACTCAACTGTCAGCGCGATCAGTTGCTCGATCTGGCTTTCCTCATCATCCGCAAGCTCTGCTTCCGGGGCATTTTCATGCACTGCCAGGCAGGTTTCAAAGTGGGCCAGGCTGGTGGCGACGGTCCACATTGCAGTGTCGTCAAACGCTTTGCCACTTTGGCGTTGTGCTTCCAGAAAACCTTCCAGTGCCTTGGCAACATCAGGTTCCCTGTTTATCGGGTCCAGCGCGGTTGTTCCGGCGATGGTATGGATAGCGATGATTTCGGCATCACTTGCAGTGCTGCTACGATCCCTTGAAATACGCTCTATCAGACCTGTCAGCACGGCCAGGTTCTCACTCAATTCCTTACGCACCATGTCTTTCAGTGTGGGCTCACCTGGTTTATCAGCAGCACTGTCGGGGTCACTTGCGGTTGCCGCTTCAGGTTTAACACCACCCGGCAACAGGGCTGCGATGGAGGGTGGTAAGGTCTCGCTCAGGCTTGACCATTGGGGTGACTCACCCGTGGCAATTCTATCGGCCTGCCCGCCAAGTGCTTCAATCGCAGCAGAGGTCAACTCCGATGGTAGCTGCTGCAGACGTTGCTTCAGTCCCGGTAAAGCGGCTTCGGATAATCGGACAATCAGCACCACACTGTCGAGAGAATCTATATTGCCTTCCAGCAAAGTATTGATCAGTGCTTCGATATGCCACGCAAAATCACCCACTTCATCCGCACCTACCATGCGTCCACTACCTTTGAGTGTGTGGAAGCCACGGCGGATATCGGTTAACAGTGCTGTTTTTTCCGGATGTTTAATCCACTCAGGAACCCGTTCGGCCAGCATGTCATTTACGGACTCGTATTCTTCAAGGAATACTTCCAGTAGTTCAGAATCGAGTGTTTCCGGCCCGGATGCGCTCTTGGTATCAGAAGCCTTGCCATCTTTGGCAGGTGCTTTTGCCGTTGGTGCTGGAATGACTTTAACCGCTTCCATTTCACCGACAGGTAAATGAGCAAGACGGTCCTTGAGTATTTCAAAGAACCGCCCGCGATTGCTTTGTTGGTCGCGGCAGCCCGCCAGGTAGAGTTCGAGTGCTGCAACAGCATCGGTGACAGTCTCCAACTTGCCGGGTGCCACTGCCTCTTCTGACCCGACATGCCTTAGCAGGTTGCCGAGCGCGTTGCGTAATTTGAGTGCCAATGAAGCAGTTTCCGGTTCACCTATTAACTCCATTGCCCCGGCAATGTGCTCCATTGGGTTGTTAAAGTCTGCGTTTGTGTCTCCTTCAAAATGACGTCTTACGCCGTCTTGTACCTGGTGGAGACTGATCACCGTTTCGCCCAAAAGGTGGGTACGAATTCGTCTCAGCTCATGTCCTGGCAGGTCGATAAACCCCGATTCCTGATCTTCCAGCATTGGCTCGCCGAGGGTGGTGATCTGTTCTTCCAGAACAGACTCGACCCGTATCAGTTCTTCCGCCAGTTTCATCAGTAAGGATTTTCGCGAGGACTGATCGGGCTCTTCGCTGGCATCGAATGCCGGTATCAGTTTTTCAATTGATTGAGCGGAATCGCCCAGACCCATCATCTTCAGAGTATCTTGCAGCCTGAGCAGGGCCTCATGACTTTGTTCGCGGCTTTCAGGTCTGATTTCACCGGTACGCAACTCAAGGTCAAGCGCATCCTTGACCAGTGAGAGTTCATCACGAACCGCTGCACCGAGCGATAGGTACAGCTCCTGATTGCGACCTGTCACAGCGCCACGGGCACGAATCAACACATCCCGGTCAGGAACCAGTTCCTGGAGCTGGAAGCGGTCCCTAAGCTGATCAACACCGTCACTGCCTGGTTTGGCCTGTGCAATATGGAACAGTAATGCCTGGGCAAGGGCGTTGGCAGACTCAATGTCGATGGCCTCTTCGCCGCCTTCTGAGAGCGTCTTCAGACTCAGGTGTAAACGTGCAAAAAGCCGGCGCAGATGCATATCATTGTCGGTAACCCCATCAAGCAATCCACCAATCACTTTAGATGCAATCCACCACAGACGTCTAAGATCCAGTCTCTCCAACCTGGAGTACAGTGTTTCGCAAACAGACAGGAGCGACGCCAAAAGGTCAATATCCTGTTGTTGCTGCAACCAGCGGAGCAGGGAGTTTTCCCATTGCCGACGCATTCGCAGGGCAAACTCCGGAAACGGTTCATCAAAAGCCGGCTTGTGCTCATCTGCGCTGATATCCATTTCCGGCAGTGGCACGTCAAGACTGGGTGCGAATAATGTGGCTTCAGATACTATATTTGCGTTGTAGGCTGCTCGCAGCTCATTGATAACCGGCAGGAGCAAAATGGGAAGGTCATGGTGACCGACTTGCAAGCGGTCAAAGTAAGACGGAATAACCACGATGGCATCCATCATCGCGCCGAATGCCTTTTGACGGTCGCGAATATTGCCTTCTTTAAGTTCGTCGCAAACCGTGATCATTTCTTCGACCACCAACGTGGCCCCCTGCAGCATTAGCGCCTCGAACGTATACTTCAATTGCAGGAGGTGTTCGGCGGTGTTTTCGACAGCATCACCGATGTGGGCGCTATTGGCAATATGCTCTATCTGTGTGCGGATCTGGTTCAAATGCTTATCCAGATCAGGGCGAACCCAGGTTAGTACAGTGCTGACATTTGAGCCTTCCAGTAACATCAGCCCATTCCCGATACTTCTATAGAGTAGGACAAGTCAGAATTGATTTTCAACGTTGTCATTCATTCGTCTTCTGGTAGTTTGAAGTCTGTAACTGAATCACTTAGCTGCATGACCAGTTCAGCCAGTTCTTCCACTGATTGGGCGGCGAGGGCACTGCCTTTTGACGCCTGGATAGACAATTTCTGCACACTTTTCATCAATTCGGAGATGTCAGTGGCATTCGCTGACTGTTGGTGGGCCTCATCTGAAATGCTTGCTATCAGCTTTGACAAGTCATTGGACACACGCTCGATGTGCTCCAGTGCCGTGCCCGCGTCTTCCGCCAGTTGGGCTCCGCCAACTACCTCTGATATGGTTGATTCCATTGATACGACAGCTTCGAATGTATCAGTCTGGATAGTTTGAACCAGGGACTCAATTCTTCGCGTGGAGTTAGTGGCGCTTTCGGCCAGTTGCTGAACTTCATCGGCAACCACTGCAAAGCCCTTGCCGGCACCACCAGCGGATGCCGCCTGAATGGCTGCATTGAGTGCAAGTACATTGGTTTGTTCGGCAAAACCATTGATAAGTTCCACAATGTCTCCGATTTCCTGGGTAGATTCACCCAGCCGTTTGATACGCTTTGAAGTCCCTTGAATCTGCTCGCGTATGGTATCCATTCCATCGATGGTTTCACGAACTTTCTTACCACCGGTGTGGGCAATTTCCACTGATTCGCGGGCTAATTCACTTGATTCGCTGGACCGCTTGGCCATAGTGTCGAACGACTCAGCCATTTCCTGAACAGTTTTGGTAGCAGCACCGACCTGCTCCGCCTGAGCCGCAGATGCCTTGGCCAGTTCTGATGTAGAACTACGTGTTGTCATTGCCGAACCGGCAACTTCCTGGGCAGTGAATTTGATTCCCTTGACCAGTTCCCGAAGTTGCTCAATAGCAAAGTTGACCGAATCTGCAATCGCGCCAGTGATATCCTCGGTTACCGAGGCCTGTACTGTCAGGTCACCATCGGCGAGAGAGCTCATTTCATCCAGTAGCTTCAGAATAGCCGCCTGGTTCTTATTGTTGCTTTTGGCTACAATTTTTGCCTGTCGACGTTCTGCTGACAGGAATGAATAAACCAGTATCCAGACCATGGAAACCATAATCGCAAGGCCTATGGCGGCCGTCGTCAGTGATGGCCATAAGCGGGCCTTTGGTAATTCTGCGATTGCATTTTTGAGACTGGCGGCGTTGTCAAACACCTCCCGGCTGCTGAGGAAAATCTCGTCTGCAGCGCCACGTACCTCAAACAGATCGCTGGAGGATTTCAGGATGTTGTCTATTTGCGGTTTGATGTTTTCAAATAAGGTTTTTACTTTTCCCAACGATTGAAGCGCCCCGGCATTCCGTACCCGGGTAACTCCCAGTTCAGAGTTTCCACGTAACAGGGAAGTCAACACCTGCTCGAATTGACGTTGTTCCCTGGCAAGACTTTCGGCGGCTTTGACGGCATCACTGCCACCTCGTAGAACTTCCGATACACGTCTCAAAATACGGTCTGCCAAAACCAACTGACGACTGGCAAAAACCAGTTGGTTGGTAGGGGCACCACTTCGGGTAAGGGAACTTATACTGGTGTCTGTGTTTTTCTGTATGCCTGGAATGTTGTCCTGAACAATTTTTTGTGCCGTGGCAAGTTCCAGTATCAATTTTTTACGTTCAAGCATACTCAGTGCGTTGGTGCTCATGCGGCCCCAACTCTGGTTGAGTCGATTCATGGGTACAGAAACAGTCTTTGGTGTTGGAGGCGGGCGATTTGTAACTGAACCGTTGCGCAAATTACCCATGGCAGCGGCTATAGCCGTGCGCGATGTGGCAAGCTCAAGGAAGGCATCAAGGTTTCCCGTTGCCGCTTCACCGGCTGATTTGGCCAGTTGCTGTGATGTGACCTGAACATCCGTAGCAAGTGATATCCACTCCTGCTCATGTTGAGCATTGCGCGCAAGCAGGAAGAATGTGACCGCGACGAAAACCAGGGAAAGAATCAGTAAGCCTGTCGCCAGGTAGACTCCCCATGAACGCGGATTTTTCAATTTTTGCTGATCTTTACTCATTGCTTATCCTGTACTGCTCAGGCCGCAGCGCCGTTGAGGAATTCAGACGCAGAAAACAGACTATCCAGGTCCAGTTCCTGCCACACGTCTTTGCCGGACCGGTATTGCATGTGTACATAGTTCTTAAGTGGTGAGGCCTTCGGCAAATGGGTGCTTTTGCCTTCATTGCTGACAAAATGGCGTTGACCGAATACCTCATCCACAAGCAGGCCAACCGGCCGGCCACGAAGAGTGGCTGCGAGAAGCCGGGTGCGCATGGAAACAGTTGATGTCTTGCCTTTGAGGAACCAGGCAAGGTCAACAATGGTCAGAAGGTCGCCTCGCACATTGGCCAGGCCCAGTATCCATGGCTTGGTACCAGGCACTGGCGTGAAATCCGGGATAGGCAGAAACTCGTGTACTTGTTTTACATTACAGGCCAGACGCAGATTGCCAATGCGAAAAATAACCCCGGCCCATTCGCCACTCTGTTCCTTTCCGTCAATCTGCCCCGGTTCGAAAGCGAGACTTCGCTGTTCGTAGTCCAACAGCCTTTCAAGTGATGCATTTACGTTGCTCATGATCTTTGACCCCGGGGAATATCGTTTATTATTCTGGTAAAAACGGGCTAATACTGGTATCAGGTTGTTGTATGCTGCTTGACCGCTCCCAACAATTCTTCACGTGTGAAGGGTTTGGTCAGGTACTGGTCCGAGCCTACAACCCGTCCGCGGGCCATATCGAATAAACCGTCCTTACTTGTGAGCATAACCACAGGTGTATCACGAAATTCGGCATTGTTCTTAATGATGGCACAAGTCTGGTAACCATCAAGACGTGGCATCATGATATCGACAAATATCATGTTGGGATGGTGACGGGTGACCTTGGACAGAGCTTCAAACCCGTTTTCGGCAGTAATGACTTCGCAGCCCTCATTGGAGAGCATGGTTTCTGCCGAACGTCGAATGGTGGCGCTGTCATCCACCACCAGAATACGCAGTTTTTTCGCGCTGTCAGTGGTCTCAGAGACATCTGTTTTTGAATTCAATTGTTTTTGGCTCATAAATATCTTCCCTGGTTGTGCACCGTTACAGTGATTCCTTTCTCTGCATTCCGCGCGATAATGAGGCCATATCTGCCTCCCCCCATATCGGTGCCTGACAACTAGTTTACTCTTAGAAATGAGCGGTTTCCACCCTGTTGTAGTTTTTGAGCAATGTTCTTCATATTATTGAGCATCAAGGTATTTATGATTTATGGTGTTTGCATGGCTGGAATCGGAACGGCAAGCGCATGATAATGGGATACCCCAAAAGATGGATAAAGTAATGTCTGAAACCAGTAACGCAAACCCAAATGTATTGAAAACCGGCGTGGTCATGGATCCCATCGGCCAAATCAAAACCTATAAGGACTCCACCTTTGCGATGCTGCTGGAAGCGCAGCGGCGCGATCATGCGCTGTATTACATGGAACCTGGGGATATTTTCGCCAAAGACGGGCGGGTGTTCGCCGGCATGCAGCAACTGGAAGTACGTGATAACACGACAGACTGGTTCAGCCTTGTCCCGGTTGGTAATAGGCCTTTGGATGAGCTGGATATAGTGCTGATGCGCCGTGACCCGCCATTTGACATGGGCTATATTTATACGACTTACATGCTGGAGTTGGCGGAAAAGACCGGTACGATGATTATCAACCGTCCGCAAAGCCTGAGGGACGCCAACGAGAAATTCTTTATCAATAACTTTCCCCAGTGTTGCGTACCAATGCTTATCAGTAGTTCTTCCAGCCTGATCCGGGAGTTTGTATTGCAACACGGGCATTGTGTGGTCAAACCACTCGATGGTATGGGAGGGGAATCCGTTTTTCAGGTTAGTGAGTCCGATATGAATCTGAATGTTATCCTTGAAACCATTACCCTTCACGATTCCAGACCGGTGATGGCACAAAGATATATTGATGAAATTTCCGAGGGTGACAAACGCATCCTGGTGGTCAATGGTGAACCGGTACCCTATGCGCTGGCGCGCTATGCCGGTAAGGGTGATTTTCGGGGTAACCTGGCCAAAGGCGGTAGCAGTAAAGGTGTGCCACTAAGTGACCGGGATCGCTGGATCTGCGAACAGGTTGCACCTGAATTGAAGAAACGCGGCATCCTGTTCGCCGGGCTTGATGTTATTGGCGACTGGCTCTCCGAGGTTAATGTGACCAGCCCAACCTGTATCCGTGAGTTAGATAAAGAGTTCGGATTAAACATTGCGGGACAGCTTTTTGATGGCGTTGAGGCTATGTTGAAGTAGCAATGTCTGCCATCCTCGCCAGCAATGACCGGTTCGCTGTCAGCTTATTGATGGCACTGGCTCTGCATGCACTGATTTTGTTGGGTGTCGGATTTGTACTCGATTTCAAACCCCTGACCCATCCCCTGGAAACACTGGACGTGGTATTGGTGAATTGGCGCTCGGAGTCGAAACCCGATGAAGCAGATTTTCTGGCACAGGCTACACAACTCGGTGGCGGTGAATCCAACGAGGCCACCAAGCCGTCGCAGGAGAGTACCGGGGCATCGCCTGGACCGGCTGACGGTGAAGACCCCATGGATCAGCCGGAGCAGATGTCCAGCGTGGCAGATGCGGCCCGTGAGCAGATATTGATCGAAGATGATCAGGCTGAATTTACCCAGCAAATTACCAGTATTGAGCAACCAGAACCGCCAATGCCGAGCGCCGCACTTCTGATGCAGGAGAGCATGATGATGGCAAAACTACAGCCCGGAATCCAGCGCGACCGGGATTCGCAATCAAAACTACCCCGGCGTAAATGGATATCCGCCAACACCCGTGAGTACGAGTACGCCGCATACATGCAGGCCTGGGTGGCCAAAGTGGAAAGAGTCGGAAACCTTAACTATCCGGAAGAAGTCAGAAAGATGAAGTTGACCGGTGACCTGGTCATGACCGTGGGCATCAAAGTGGACGGCAGCGTTGAGAGTATTGATATACAGCGTAGCTCCGGGAAACCGCAACTCGACCAGGCAGCCACCCGGATCGTACGCCTGGCTGGCCCTTACTCGCCCCTGCCCGAACATATCAATGCCTCGGTAGATGTCCTGCACATCACACGTACATGGCGCTTCTCACGTGATTTCAAGGGGCTGGACTAGCTGTAGGGTTTGGTTTTTGGGATTAAAATCCTGAATATCCAGGCAATTGTTTTGACACGGGTACATAGAAGTCTTTTTCTTACAACCGGGTCGGGAATCCCTGCTTGTAATGGCTGGAATCTGGACTAATATTTGATATATGAGTACTAAATCACAAAACGATGTCAGTGGTTATTTGCAACAACAGATGTTGATTGCCATGCCAGCCATGTCAGACCCGAATTTTTCACGCAGCGTGACCCTGTTGTGCCAGCATAACGAAGAGGGGGCGATTGGGATTACCATCAATCGTAAATCCTCCTTCACGCTGGGGGAGCTTCTATTTCAGCTGAATATTCCCTGTGAGAATAAAGAGGTCTCTTCTCAGCTTGTGTTGGAAGGCGGTCCGGTCAGTCCCGATCATGGTTTTGTGCTGCATACGCCTGTCGAAGGTTTTGATTCCAGTATTCAGATCAATAATGACATCATGGTGACGACATCACGTGATGTTCTGGCTGCCATCGCCACTGGTAATGGTCCGGATAAGTTCCTGGTTGCACTCGGTTATGCCGGATGGGACGACGGTCAGTTGGAGTTTGAAATACGCCAGAATGCCTGGCTTTCAGTGCCGGCCGATAAAGGTATTTTGTTTGAATCAGCCCTGCCTCAGCGCTGGGAAAAAGCACTCGGTAAGCTCGGTATCAACATTAGCGACCTGCACGGGGTCGGCGGGCATGCCTGATGAACATATCAAACCAACGGGCACAATAATCGCGTTTGATTTTGGTTACCGGCGTATAGGTGTAGCTGTCGGACAAACACTGACGGGTTCAGCCACCCCTCTCGCGGTGGTGCCGGTTGCAAACAAACCGGACTGGCATGCAATCACTGTTATCGTCAAGGAGTGGAAACCCGCGGCAATCGTGGTCGGCTTACCCCTTGCCGAGGAAGGCGGCGAAACCGATATGTCAAAAGGGGCGCGGCGATTTGGCCGACAACTGGAGGGTCGCTTCGGAATCCCGGTGTTATTTGAAGACGAGCGTCTGACATCGTTCGGTGCAGAGGAGCGTTTTGTAGATGCCCGCGCACGGGGTGAAATGCGAAAAAAAGACGCGGCATTTAAAGACGCCATCGCGGCACAAATAATTCTTGAGAACTGGTTACGAACCTGAGAAAGATTTTCAATCTGACTGCTGTTCCGCTTGCTCCGAGAACCGTGCCCTGAACTAGGCAGTTGAAACCACTACCCTAAGATTACGCACAGAGCCGAGGGTGTGTGGTTCTTCACTTCAGGACCGTGAGCGACATGGATGTCGCGCCCGAGCTTAGCTTTTATGCTGCCTCGCATTGATGCTTGCCTGTTCCTGACCATTCTGTTTCAAATATTCACCGTGTAATAACCAGATTTCAGCAAAATCAGGCCTCGCATTTGTGACCTGGGTCAAAAGCCCGAGATACAAGCAGTGTCCATGCTTTTGTCACTGGTTCTATCAGTTACAATCAACCTCATAGTCGAACTCATTAAGAAATGGCTCCAGCCCGGACAGTAACGGGGCGAACTGTTTCTGATAGTTTTTCCACCTCCCGACCGCACGAGTGTATACGGGCTCAGTCACCGCGACATAACTTGGTGTTGAAATCACACGATTTGCTGCATATTGATGGAACTGTAGAACTTCTGGCTCCCAATCAAGACCCAAATAATCGAAAAGTCGTTTTGCCTCGAATTCAAGATTCTGAACGGTATCTTCATAGCGAATAGCGAGATGAGATAATGTAATAATGTCACGAAAATGCAACCATGCGCCCATCACTTGAGTATAAAAATGTGCTGCTCGGTCAAGTGTCAGGAAATGAATCATTGCACTATTGAGTTTAAATTCCTGCATGAAACAGCTGAGACAGGAATCTCTTGGGTCCCTCAGCGCCACAATAATTTTCGCATCCGGAAATACCAGGTTGATTAAGCCAATATGCATAATATTGAGCGGTAATTTATCAATGATTGTTTTTGATCCTATAGGTGTTTCCTGATCTGCCTCGACTTTTTTACGATAAAAACTTCTCAATTGCAGGATGGTTTCGACATCAAGTTGGTCTGCCATCCAACCAATGTCTGGATTCGCCCCGACTATTCGCGCCCATTCGTAACGTACATGCTCCAAATAGGGTTGCTCATCTGTTGTTATTATGCCGCTGTGAGCAGCCAATATCTGCTCAGTCATTGTGGTTCCTGAACGGGGGAACCCCACAAGAAATGTTGGCGTCCAGGAGTCGTCCTTCAGGTCTTCAGGCTTCCACTTTTTAAGCCTTTCCTCTGTCAAGCCTTTGATATATGCCTTAATTAAATTCGGTCTGGTTTCCAGTTTGAATTTTTGCACTTTTGGATTGCGAGAAGATTCAAGACCACCTTGTGCAAATACGTCGTAAGCCTCTCCATAGTTGTTGAGCTTATCAAGAACCCGCCCCAATTCACTCAACATCTGAGTTCTCACCTCGGGATCTAAACCAGGCACCTGGATAGTTTCTCGCAGAATATTCTTTGCTCGATCATAATCACCATTCCGGGCATTAAGTTTGGCTTCCTGGAGTTTGAGATATTTAATTTGGGGGTTAGCAATTTGTGCCAGTCTGTTTGCCTCAAGCGCCTCTTCTATTCGATGCAGTTTCTCATAACAGTTTGCGAGCAAGACATTTGTTTTAGCGCCCTCGGGACCCAATCTCACCGCCCGCTTTGACCACTTGAGCGATTCTTCCACCTTTCCGCGATTAAAGAGAGCAACGATAAGATGGTTAAGACAAGCCAGTTCATCAGGCGCCAAATCTATAGCTCGCCTTAGTTCTTCCAATCCTCGATCACCCTGACCAAGTTGTGTCAGACAAAGCCCTAATCCAGTTACAGCGCGGGCCTCCTTGTTGGAGATTCTTAGAATCTCCTCATATTTTTGTTTCGCCACCTCGTAGTTCCCGGCAGTTCTCAACCTTTCCGCATCTACAAGAAGTTGCCCTACCTGAGGTGGTGTGGTTGAAGCATTCTCTGAAGCACCCGGGAATCCAGAATGATGTGCTAAGTTCCCACAACATTTTTTGTACTTATTACCACTTCCACAAGGGCAAGGGTCATTGCGAAAAATTTGTTTTTCTGACGACATTGGTTAATTCATTCCAGTTATTGCGCATTAGCAATGGGTTTTTATTCCGAATTATACGGTGTCAGAGTATAGAAGATATAGACGCTCTCGTCCTTAGCTGAACCGAGGGCTCCCATGCGGACAGGCACATGGAATTTGGGTTCAGCAGGACACCAGTGGTTCAACCCCCGTCTTTTCGGTGACAATAAAAAACCGCTCCGCGTTGAAAGAGGGTTAACAACGGGAGCGGCGGAAGCAAGGTCAGGAGTGTCGGTCAGACGATGATCAGGGAGAAAATTCCTGACTTTGCTTGTTCAGTATCTTTGACGCATTAAATCTTCAATACGTTACAAAAAAGTTGATTGGTGTATGAAAACGTCTTCACGGTTCGTATTGTGAACAATCGCGCGAATAGATTGTTGTGCCCATAGTCATGGTCTGCGGTGAATGGTTTTAATCGGGGGGTAAAGCGAATAGGTCCCCGTCGAAGGGGATGGGAGTGCTACATAAAAAGTTTAAGTTTGTCTTTATATGTTCTGGAAAGTTTGACCCGGTGCCCGGAATCCAACGTCAGGAAATATTCACCATTGATGTGCGACTCCATTTCACGTACGAGCCTTATATTGACGATGGTTGAACGGTGGATACGTTGAAGGATGCTTTTATCCAATTCCTTCTCAAGCTCTTTCATGGTTTTGCGCATAATGTAGGTGGTGCCATTCGCCTGAACGCACATATAGTCGCCGGCGGCATCTATCCACTCGATCTCCTCCTGATTCACCCAGGTGGTCCGTCCGCCGTCCCTTATGGCAAGGCGTGAAGGTTCCTTGTGCACCAGGTCTGCGATTTTTTTCTCTTCCAGATCCGCAAAACTACTGATCGACTCACCACTGATTTGACTAGCCAGTTCAAGAAGCATGCGTTTGTGGCTGAGCGCGCGTTTTTGACTGAGATTGGCACGCACTTTTTCCAGCACCTGGTGTAGTCGTTCTTCATCGATGGGTTTAAGAATGTAATCAAGGGCATTCGCCTCGAATGCCTTCACGGCAAATTCGTCATAGGCGGTCAGGAAAAGAATAACAGGCATGGTTTCTATGTCGAGTTGCTGCAATACTTCGAAACCGCTGATACCGGGCATCTGTATATCCAGAAACACCAGGTCAGGGGATTTTTCCTTGATAAGGGTCAGCGCTTCACGGCCATTTTTAGCCTCGCCAACTATTTCGATATCTGAAATATTCTTCAGACGATGAGCCAACCCACGACGCGCCAGGGCTTCGTCATCCACGATAAGCGTTTTAAGAATGTGCTGGTTGCCTGCTGCCAAGATACCGCTGTTTTCCTGATAAGACTAAGTCACAGTAATACAGCTTATCATTCCTGACGGTCGCTGCAATATCCATGGTGCTTTGACGACAAAAAATTCTGCTAATCGCCATCCATGGTCTGACCGGGCGTCTTTAATGCATTTACTTGCATGAGGTGCCCGAAAGGCAAGCCTCAGAGCATACTCACCACCATCAAAATAGAATTGATATGGATCACTTTTTTAATTATTCTGATGATAGACCGGGTACTTTGAATGCCCGTGATTTTCAATCTGGCAGGAAGACAGGAACTTTCTGTCCGATAGTGGCACAATCACACTATCAACGGTTGCCAATGCTATACACATGGAGGTTAGCATGAATAGTTTAAGACACTTATTTTCATATTCCGATGGCCGGTCTTTCAACGGGAATGCCACGCCAACCGCCTCCATCAATCCCGTGCACCTGTTCGCCATTATGCTTTCCTTCCTTTGCTCCGTGTTCCTGTCGGCGACTGCTTTGGCACAGGTTCAGATCGGCACCAACATTGATGGCAGGGCCAATTATGATGAGTCTGGCGGCGCGGTTGCTTTATCAGCAGATGGACAATACCTGGCCGTCGGTGCACGGCTGAGTAATGGCAACGGTATCAAATCCGGCCATGTACGTGTTTTCGAACGGTTAAACAACAGCTGGGTTCAACTCGGCACTGACATCGAAGGTGAAGCGGCCTATGACGAATTCGGTAGTGCGGTTGCATGGTCGCTGGATGGTCAGCGTCTGGCCATTGGAGCTCTATTAAATGATGGTAATGGTTTCGACTCCGGCCATGTTCGCGTCTTTCAGTTCTCGGGTACAAACTGGGTTCAGCTCGGTGCTGATATTGATGGCGAAGCGGCTTATGACGAGTCTGGTGGCTCGGTTTCCCTGTCCTCAAGAGGTAACCGCCTGGCCATAGGTGCTCGGCTCAATGACGGTACTGGTTTTGACGCCGGCCACACGCGTGTATATCAGTGGTCTGGAGTGAGGTGGGAGTCACTGGGCGACGATATTGACGGTGAAGCGGCTTACGATGAATCCGGCGTGTCGGTCTCGATATCCTCGGATGGCAACCGGTTGGTCATTGGTGCAGATGGGAATGACGGTAGTGGTATTGATGCTGGCCACGCTCGTGTTTACCAGTGGATAAATGCCCAATGGCAAAAGATCGGTGGCGATATCAACGGTGAAACATTCGGTGACTACTTCGGCCATTCGGTCGCGTTATCTTCTGATGGTAGCCGGCTGGCCGTTGGAGCCCCGTTTAATATCAACAGCAATGGCACCAATGCAGGTCACGTTCGCGTTTATTACTGGTCAGGCGTTACCTGGGGGCAACTCGGATCTGATATCGATGGTGAGGCAGCTAATGACGAGTCTGGCGGCTCCGTATCAATTTCCACGAATGGCAATCTGTTGGCTATTGGCGCGCACCGAAACGACGGTGGCGGACTCAACGCCGGTCATGTACGGATTTATGAATGGTCGGGCGCGGTCTGGAAGCAGTTTGGTGTCGATATTAATGGCGAGGCGGCAGAGGACACTTCAGGTTTTTCTGTTTCTTTGGCTTCTTACGGCAATCAACTGGCCATAGGTGCCCCGTTGAATGATGGCAACGGGATCGACTCTGGCCAAACGCGTGTGTTTGATATCGCTGTGAATGACGGCTTTAAAATTAATGCCGGGTTAAACGATGCCTGGTATGACCCGGTGACAAGCGGCCAGGGATTCTTTGTTACGGTCTTTGCTGATATCGGATTCGTATCACTAGCCTGGTTTACTTACGATACCGAATTTCCTCCAAGCGATGCTGAGGCCAACCTGGGTGATCCGGGTCATCGATGGATGACGGCTGTAGGTCCGATCGTGGGCAACCAGGTAACAATGAATATCGAAATGACCTCTGGTGGTCTTTTTGATATGGCCACGGAGATTGAACGAACCGACCCTCCCGGGTCCGATGGCACCATTGTGCTGACGTTTTACAATTGTAACTCCGGCACTGTCGAATATGACATCACGTCCATCGACCAGCAGGGAACGGTTCCCATACAGCGTGTTGCCGGTGACAATATTGCGTTTTGTGAGTCGTTTAACGAAAACTGATTGCATTCATTAAGTGCAGGTCTGGCCGGTGTTCAATCGTCTGAATACACAGGTAGTCTTTAAGGATGAAAGGAATTCCGTCATAGCTTTGTTTTGAGAAAGGTCACAGGTTACCGTTTTCAGGGTGTTCGGTTGTTAGTGAACGTTGAGAAGAATGTAACCCATAATCGTGAAAATATTAAATATAGATTTATATTTTCACGATTATGGTATCTATTAACGTTAATTCAGTGATTTTTTATGCTAATATTCACGATAATGATGATTGAATTGTATCAATGGGTGAGCTGCTCATATGGCAAAAACACTAACCGTATTCAAAAAAATAAATCTCTTGCGGGAGCGCTACTACAAAGCTGCCGTGAAAAAAGAAGCCTTATTGCAGATTATCAATGAGACAGAGGTAGGGGAGCAGGTCTACAACTCCAATGCCATTGAGAACAGTACGCTTACCCTGGAGGAGACTGAGAAAGTCCTGTTACAGATAGACCTCGACAGATTTATTTCTGAGCGGGAGCTATTTGAAACAAAGAATTTGGCACGGGTTGTAACCTACATAAACACCAGGGCCAAAGAGCAGGAGCTGAATCTGGACGTGATTCTGCTATTGCATAAAATGCTGCTTTCCAATATTCGTGATGATGTGGCAGGACGTTTTAGAAACGACAGCGAATGGGTGCGCGTTGGCAATCATATTGCGCTTAATCCGGCACTTATCGTCGACCATCTTGAAGAGATGTTCAGTACCTACCATGCAAACCCCAGCATTAATATCATAAAAAGGATTGCTCGCCAGCATCTTACTTTTGAGCATATCCATCCTTTCGTAGATGGGAATGGTCGTATCGGAAGGGTGATGAATAATTACAATCTTTTACGTGAGGGTTTCGTTCCTATCAATATAAAATTCATTGATCGTAAATCTTACTACAATGCTTTCCAGGAGTTTGACAGCAGTGGTAAAACATCAATTATGGAAGAAATTGTTGGCAAGGCCCTGACCAACAGCTATCACAAAAGACTTGCCTATCTTGAAAGTAAAGAAATAATCACGCTTGCAGAGTACGCAAAACAAAAAAATACATCTCACTCCAACCTGATCAACAAAGCCCACCGCCAGACAATTGAGGCATTCATGGAAAAGGGTATCTGGAAAATTGGCGAATAGTATCTACGCTATGCCGTTTCCTCGGGGAAACAGAAGGCGGGTTTACTTTAAATCGCCATTGCTCATCATGGAAAAACGCTTGTCGCTGACCCATCCGGGAATTTAAATTGGTGCCTTCGCGCCGGGTAAGACTTGAGCAGCCTTGTCGAAAGTATATGACCCGCTGAATGATGTGTTTAGGGAAGTCGCTGTAAACCTGGCCTTATGAATAATCAAAGCGTCAGCGAAGTCTGCGACTTTACCCCGGACAGGCTTTGCTTTGCGATAGTCGTTTAAAGCCATCCATACGACCTGCCCATCTTCAAATCTAATATTGGATTCCTCAAACAACGCCCGGACAACGCCAATCAATTCCACTTTACCCAGTTGGTATTTTTTGCCGGTTAGCGTCCAGAGGGTTTCAACCAGTACAACGTCGGTAACCAGTACCACATCGTTGCCGGTGATCAGCTTTCCCGCTTTCTCAGACTGGGCCGGGTCGTCGCCAAGCAGATAACGTAACAGGACATTGGTATCTACTGCGATCAAGATATCGCACTCTGTCTTGAAGCTTCATCGGTCATTGAAGACTTGGGTGCAGTGCCTTTCAGCAAGCCTTTAGCGGCACCCCTGGATTTTTTAACGATGGTCAATTGCCCATCTGCGACGAAGCTCTCAACTTCATCACCTGGCCGAATTCCCAGTGCCTTACATTGGCTGACCGGGAGCGTAATTTGTCTTTTTGCACTGACTTTAGGCATCATGTATCTCTTTGCTTTTGGCGTTTTGTAAAGATATCAAATTCTTTACTACTCGTCAAAAGTAAAGACTTAGTTTGCCCAGTTAACGTGCCTGATTTCACAATGCCGGTTTGTTCGCCCTAAACGTAGTGTTGTTCGCTGTTCAATCGTCTGAATGAAATGGCTTCTGCGACGTGTTTGGAATTGATATCAGTTGCTCCATCCAGATCGGCAATGGTCCGCGACACCTTGAGTATGCGGTGACAGGCACGCGGTGACAGGTAGAGTTGTTCGGCGGCGTGTTCCAGCAGTTGTAGTGTGTCGTTTTCGATATGGCAGAACTGCTTTAAATCGCCATTGCTCATCATGGCGTTGCATTTACCGGCACGGGCCGTTTGTCTTTCGCGTGATTCGATCACACGTTCACGCACTGCAGTGGAGTTTTCGATATTGTCGGTTGGTGCACTCAGGATGGAATGCTTCGGGCGTATAACTTCGATCTGGATATCGATGCGGTCGAGTAAGGGGCCGGATACGCGGTTACGGTAACGCTGAATCTGTTCGCCGCTGCAACAACAACGTCCACTTTCATCCCCCGCCATTCCGCACGGACAGGGGTTCATGGCGGTGACGAGTTGAAACCGTGCAGGGAAAGTCGCCTGCCTGGCGGCCCTTGAAATGACAATACGACCGGATTCGATCGGTTCGCGAAGAATTTCAAGTGTATGCCGGCCAAATTCGGGAAGCTCATCCATAAACAGCACGCCGTTATGTGCCAGCGATATCTCCCCGGGTTTGGGTCTGGAACCCCCACCCGCCAGTGCGACACTGCTACAGGAATGATGCGGGGTTCTGAACGGGCGAATGCCCCACAGACGATGATCCAGACCTGTATGACTCACTGAAGCAAGGGCTGCGACCTCAAGTGACTCAGATTCAGTCATGGGCGGTAAAATTCCGGGCAATCTTGATGCCAGCAGTGTTTTCCCCGTACCCGGTGGTCCGGCCATCAGCAAGTGATGAGACCCCGCCGCTGCAACTTCCAGGGCACGTTTTGGCCCGGGTAGTCCAATGACATCGCACAGGTCAGGCAATAAAGGCGGATTGCCCCGTGATTGGAATTCACATGGTTCAAGCGCCTGGCCACCGCTGATCCAGTTTGCGACCTCGAGCAAGGTAGCTGCACCATATTTTTCACCACCTTTTACCAGCGCTGCCTCTGCTGCATTGACGTCTGGAATAACAAGCATTCTGTTACTGTCGCGTGATCGTATGGCTGCTGGCAATACGCCTCTGACTGAACGTAACTCACCATTGAGTGAGAGTTCACCCAGAAACTCACAATCATCGAAGCGTTCACCCGGTATCTGTTTTGATGCTGAAAGGATGCCCAGTGCAATCGGCAGATCGAAACCACCTCCCTCCTTGGGAAGTTCGGCAGGGGCCAGCGCAATGGTGATCCGGCTTTGAGGCCATTTGAAGCCGGAGTTGATCAGGGCTGAGCGGACCCGGTCTTTTGACTCCCTGACGGCAGTTTCGGGAAGACCAACCATGTGCATGCTTGGCAAGCCCCCTGACAAGTGAACCTCCACCAGGATGAGGGGTGCTTCTACACCCGTACAGCCGCGACTGTATACCAATGATAATCCCACAATCCACTCCCGAACCGGCCCTGGTTTGAACGGCGTCTGATTCAAAGTCCTGATTGTGTACCGAGGAGAGAGGTGAAGCTTTGGTTATGATCTTTATTGTTTGTAGGTAATTGAACTCCAATTTGGCTCGTTTTATCGTTTTGAGGTACCGGTTAATGGTCAATCTGCAATACTTTGCTGTCATAAATTACGGTATCGCAGCCATGCATTCGCTATTTGAACGTGACAGGTACGTGCAGGCAGGAGGTGATGCTTGCGGCTTGGATGCAGTGGCGATAAAGTCCTATCCAAGTTGACTGGGAATACCACTATGAAAATGATTATCGCGATAATTAAGCCTTTCAAACTCGACGACGTACGTGATGCGCTGGGTGAAGTAGGTGTACAGGGAATGACCGTAACTGAAGTGCGTGGTTTCGGTCGCCAGAAAGGTCATACAGAACTCTACCGAGGTGCGGAATACGTGGTTGATTTTCTACCTAAATTGAGACTGGAAATCGCAGTACCTGACGATCGCGCCGAGGCCGTGGTTGAAGCCATCACGGGAGCAGCGGCATCGGGACGGATCGGTGATGGCAAAATTTTTGTTCAGCCTTTGGAACAGGCCATGCGGATCAGGACAGGTGAGGAGGGCGATGATGCCCTGTAAATATCATGGATAAGCAGCTCAGGGTTGGTGTTATCGGTTTAGGCGCAATGGGTGCCCCGATGGCAAGGCATATCGCACAAGCCGGTTCTCTGAGCATGGTGTGGAACCGCACAAACAGCAAAGCCGAAGCACTGGCAATGGAAACCGGTGCGCTCGTAGCCGCAGAACTTGAGCAGTTGTCGGCCGCTTGCAATGTCATTCTCACCTGTGTTTCGGCCGATCAGGATTTGCTGGACGTGGTCGGGCAGCTATTAACGGGTGTAACACCCGGTACGGTGCTGATCGATACCTCGACAGTGAGTCCTGCAACTGCCAGACAGGTTGCCCACAGTATGCGGGATGTGGGTGCCGGTTTTGTGGATGCCCCGGTTTCAGGTGGGGTTGAGGGTGCCAAAAAGGGCACTTTATCGGTAATGGCAGGTGGTGATTCCGCCAATATTTCGCGAATTATGCCAGTTCTTGAGGCCATTTCTGCGACAGTGACACATATGGGTCCGGTGGGCTCCGGACAGGCTACCAAGGCTGTTAACCAGGTGATGATCGCCGGTATTGCCGAGGCCGTTTGTGAAGCACTTGCACTTGGAGAGAAACTAAATCTGCCTTCGGAGCGTCTATTATCTATAGTAGGAGCAGGGGCAGCCAGTAGCTGGTTTCTGGAACATCGCGGAAAGACCATGCTGGAGAATAGTTTTGATGTTGGTTTCAAACTGTCGCTGTTACTCAAGGATTTGTTGATTTGCCAGGAGTTGGCACAGGAATTGAATATCTCTGTACCAACAACAGAGGCTGCAATAGGGGATTATCGTGAATTAGTGGCACTGGGGGATGGAGATCATGATATCTCCGGGCTGATTCGCTTGAAACGCAGCTTGAACAGATAGAACGAAGAAGACTTGAAGGAAGTATGAAACAAGGCCAATCATTTTTATCTGCAGTACTGACGGAGCTTAACCGTCGTAAAGTCTTGCGCACCGTGGGTGCCTACGCCGTGGCGGTTTTTGTTGTGCTGCAGTTGATGGATGCTGCAGTTGAACCTCTGAGACTTCCGGAGTGGTTGCCGACCCTGATGGTTATTGTGTTGATTCTCGGTTTTCCCCTGGTCTTCATCCTCGCCTGGTATTTTGATATTACACCGGGTGGCGTTAAGAAAACGCAGACTGTCAGCTTACTGACGCGTACTCAAAACACCCTGCTATTCAGCATGATGATGTTGGGTGTGTTTGGGCTGGGTTACGGTTTCTACGGTTATTACTCCAATGTGTTTACCTCCGGTAGCCCGGTTGAGATCCAATCCCTCGCATCACAACAGCGCGAATTCGTTGCACCGCAAAACTCCATCGCAGTTTTGCCGTTTGCGGACTTATCTGAAGACAGTAGCCAGGGATATTTCTCGGACGGAATTGCGGAAGAAATTCTGAATGTGCTGGCGCAAGTGAAAGGATTGCATGTCGCTGCCCGCACCTCATCGTTCGCGTTTCGCGAACCTGACAAGGATATTCGTGAAATTGGCCGGCTATTGAATGTAAGCACGGTACTTGAAGGCAGCATTAGAAAAGCCGGAGATCGTATACGACTTACCGCGCAGTTGATCAATGTTGAAGATGGCTATCATATCTGGTCGAACTCTTACGACAGGGAGCTGGATGATGTGTTTGCTATCCAGGATGAAGTCGCCAGTGCAATTGCAGAAGCACTGGTAGATTCTTTTGCCGGGTTGGAACAGAAGCCTGCATCCAGAACTCAGGACCTGGCCGCTTTTGAAGCCTATAGAACCGGACGACTCCACTGGTGGCGTCGTTCACCGGATGAGCTTGAAAAGGCAATCACCCTGTTTGCCAAGGCTTTGGAGACTGATCCAACCTTTGCACCTGCCTATGCGGCCATTGCAGACTCCTGGTTGTTGTTGGCCATGTATGGCAACTTGACCAATATGAAAGCCACCGAACGCGCCATGCCGATGATTGAAAAGGCACTGGAAATTGATCCGGCCTCTTCAGAGGCGTTTGCCGCACTTGGGCTCGCGCGCTGGCAGATTGGGCAAAAAGATGCAGCGGAATCCGCTCTGCGCCAGGCCATCAAGTTAAACGATGACTATATACCTGCCTACCTCTGGCTGGGTGGCCTGTTAGGTGAACTTGGCAGGTTGCCTGAACAGAGCCAGATTTTGCAGCAGGCCATGGTGATTGATCCGTTGAACGAACTGCTGGCGATTAATGTTGCCAGTAACCTTACCAGACAGGGAGATTACCAGGGAGGGAAAGATCTATTGCAGAGCCTGGTTAGCTTACGCCCTGACTCGGCAGCCCTGCTTAGAATCATGTCCGGTCATGCGATCAAGAGCGGTGATCTGGTCGAAGGCTGGCAATATGCCAATCGCTCCTATGATCTGGAACCGGATAGTCCCGTGGTCATAGAGACACTTGCAGGTGCATGGGAGAGTGTTGGTGCAACCGAAAAGGCCGAGCGCCTGTTGCTTGAAGGACTGGAAATAGCTGGTGATAATTTTGGTCTCCAAACCAGTTATTTCTTCCTGTTACTCAAACAGGGCAGGCTTGAGAAAGCAGAGAGTTTACTGAGTGAGCAATTTGGGGACTCAATCGAAGGATTGCCTGAGCAATTGCAGCAGTATTATTATTTTCAAAAAGGCATGATCAGCCTGGTAGCCGGTGATAAAGATGCTGCTAGAAATTTCTTTGAAAACGCAATCCGTGATGATTCCGACCAGGAATGGAATGGTAAGCAGGTTGAGTACGCGACCATTTTGTCTGCGCTGCACCGCGATGCTGGCAATACCGTGCTTGCCGACCAAAGATTGGTAAGTGCCGAACGCTCTGTGCGTCGTGCCCGAATCAACGGCGTTGATGATGCTGGTATTTATTACACCGAATCCAGTATTCATGCATTGAAGGGTGAATTAGCGGCGGCCCTTGATAGTTTGCAAATGGCCTATGATCGTGGCTTCAGAGGAGCTTGGATTCTCGAGATTGATTTACGTCTTGAGTCATTGCATGCCGAACCGCAGTTCACCGCGATCAAACAACAAATTGAAAAAGATATTGTCCAGGCAAGAGCCGAAGTGGAATCATTCGCTTTGGCTGCACGCTAGGAGCCTGTCGGGTTTGACCGATCGTAGCGAGGGAAAGCCAATTTGAGTCAGATCTTTCGGTCTTTTAATAAAATATGGTACTGCGTGTGACGTAAAAGAAGGGAAAATCTGGCCAAACTCGGCTTTTCCGCACGACCACAGGGATGTGGGAGGTAGAGTACCAAAAGTAGGCGCTCTAGGCGACGCATGGAGCGGTTACCGAGTAGATCATGTTAAATCCGACAGGCTCCCAGGTTCCCAATCAGGAATTCGTTTTAAACACCGGCGAAACGGGAAGCATCGCCTATCCAGCGACGTATTAACTTATCTGCCTTTTCGGGATGTTGATTTTGAAGTGTGTCCGCGACGGCAGGTATCATTCTCACCAATCCGGCATCACGCGCCAGATCGGCCACCCTGAACATCAGCATGCCGGTCTGACGGGTTCCAAGCACCTCGCCCGGGCCTCGTAATTCCAGATCCTTTTCCGCTATTTGAAATCCGTCCGCTGTTTGCCGCATGATCTCCATACGTTGTTTTGCAAGATCACCCAGTGGCGGGTTGTACATCAAAACACAACTGGATTTCGTGGAACCCCGCCCGACACGTCCACGCAGTTGATGGAGTTGGGCCAGTCCGAGCCTTTCTGCATTTTCAATGATCATCAGCGAGGCATTTGGCACATCCACACCGACTTCAATCACGGTCGTGGCGACCAGCAAGTGGATTCTGCCGGTTTTGAACTGTTCCATAATTTGCTGTTTTTCAGCCGGTTTCAAACGTCCGTGGATCAGGCCGATATTGAGCCCATCCAGGTTGTTGTGCAGGTCCCTGGCAACATCTTCAGCCGCCTGGGCTTCAATCACATCGGATTCTTCAATAAGGGTGCACACCCAGTAGGCCTGCTGTTGACCGGCACATGCGTTTGCTACACGTTGAATGATTTCCCCGCGGCGCTCATTGGACATGACCACGGTTGTTACCGGTTTTCGGCCAGGTGGCAGTTCATCGATAACAGAGACATCCATCCCGGCGTACGCCGTCATGGCCAGCGTTCGGGGTATAGGTGTTGCCGTCATAATCAACTGGTGCGCCTGTTGGTCGTGTTTTCCACCCTTTTCCAACAGGTTCATACGCTGACCTACTCCGAAGCGGTGCTGCTCGTCGACGATAACCAGTCCGAGACGGCTGAATTCAACCCCTTTCTGCATCAACGCGTGGGTCCCGATAACGAGCTCTGCACCGGTACTTATTCTCTTCAGTGCCTCGGACCGCTTTTTTCCGGTGACTTTTCCACTCAGCCAGACCGGCTTGATCCCCAGTGGCTCCAACCATGCGCTAAATACGCGGAAATGTTGTTCAGCCAGTAACTCTGTCGGTGCGGTGATCGCCGTCTGAAAGCCGTTGTCCGCCGCTCTCAGTGCAGCCAGGGCTGCGATGACGGTTTTTCCTGAGCCCACATCACCATGAACCAGCCTCAACATGGGTCGGTCCTGCTGCAGATCCTCTTGAATTTCCCTGGCAACCCGCTGTTGTGCACCGGTTAATTTAAACGGCAAGCCTTGCATGAAGCCGGTTTCAGCTACGCCCCCGACCGGCATCGCAGGTGCTTTTCTTGCCCGTTGTAAGCGGTGTAGTTTCTGCATGCTCAGGTTGTGAGCCAGTAACTCTTCCAGGGCGAGACGTTTTTGAGCGTGGTGGTCCCGCTGTATCAGGGCAGCAACGTCGGCATCGGGCGGTGGTCGGTGAATATAGTGTAGAGCATCCGCCAGCGGTGGCAACTTAAGCTCATTTAACAGTGTCGCAGGCAGCAGTTCTTCAAGTTCCAACTTGTCTGTGCGTAACAATTCCAGCGCCTGGTCTGTCATTTTGACCCAGTTCTTCTGACCCAGGCCTTCGGAACTGGGATACACCGGTGTCAAGCGGTCGGCGACTGGTTCATCTGCCTGCCCACTAAGCCGTTGATAAGCTGGATGTATCATTTCCAGACCCTGGTAGCCGGCCCTGATCTCGCCAAAACAACGTAAATCTGTACCGCTGGACAGTTGTTGTTTCTGGTAAACGCGAAAGTGAAAGAACCGCAAAGTGATGCGGCCGGTTCCGTCAAACAGCACCACCACAAGCATGGGACGGCGTCCCCGCACGATGGCAGAATGTTCGATTCTGCCTTCGATCAAAACGCGCTGGCCGGGTGTGCAACTACCGATGGGAAGAATACGGGTGCGGTCTTCGTAACGGGTTGGCAGGTGAAACAACAGATCTGTCACCTGGCTGATACCAAGCGCATTCAGTTTTTCGACAAGTTTCGGTCCAACGCCCTGCAGGTCCGTCAATGCCATGGGCCGGGTGGAAATCAATGCCTGAATTGCCGCACTGTCCGTCAGGCTCCCAGTATCGCATCCATTTCGACACTTACACCCTTTGGCAGCGCCGCCACCTGGACGGCAGCGCGCGCCGGATACGGTTCAGAGAAGTATTGACCCATGATGGTATTAACCTGTGGGAAATCACCCATATCGGTTAAAAAAATGGTCAGCTTGACAATATCATCAAGTGACCCGCCAGCGGCGGTGCAAACCGCTGAAAGGTTATCAAATACCCGCGTGATCTGTGCTTCGATTCCACCCGGGACAATTTCCATGCTTTCGGGGTCGAGTGGGATCTGTCCCGAAATGAATACCAGGCCCTGATGTCTGACAGCCTGTGAATAGGTGCCAATAGCCTGTGGTGCCTTGTTGGTATTGATAATGTTCTTGCTCATTTGAAGTGCTCCCGCCCGGTTGATTCTTCAGGCAATGATCCGGCTGACACGGGTCACATTGCGGTTACGTCTCAGTCGACGCATTACATGTGCCATATGGTCACGATCTCTTACGCTGATGATAAATAATAATTTGGCAATTTCACGATTGGATTCAGGTTGCTCGATCTTTTCAATATTACTACCGGCTTCACCAATACTGGCTGAGATATTGGCCAAAACACCAGGAACGTTTTTGGCCAGTATGTTTAAGGCCACTTCGAACATGCCACGCCGGATAGGTGCCCAGGTTACATCAATACAATGGTCCGGATGTTTACGAAACTCCCTTACGTTCCGGCAGTCAACACGGTGGACTACCACACCTTTGCCGGCGGATAGATATCCCATGATGTTGTCACCCGGCACCGGACGGCAGCAGATGGCAAATGACATTGCGCTGCCTTCTGAGCCTGCGATCGAAAGCGCTTCGGTTTGTTCATCGGCCCCGAGTGTGTTGCTCACTTCAGGCGCCAGTTTGGCAGCCACCACGTTTGATAACAGGTTGCCAAGAGCCAAATCCGTCAACATGTCTTCCTGACGATCAAATTTATTGTCTTTCAGGTACTGGTTCATGCGTTTTACGGGTACTGCATCAAGATCTGAGCCGCGAACATTGAGCGCGGTTTCAAGCAGACGCAGACCCAGTGCCACGGTATCCGCCTGCTCAAGACTCTTGATGTAGTGACGTATGGCTGTCCGTGCTCTTGCCGTGTTGACAAATTCGAGCCACTCGGGAATGGGGTGTGCCGAGTCGTCGGTAATAACCTTGACTGTTTGCCCGTTTTCCAGGCGGGTCGACAATGGCATTTCAACCTTGTCAATCATTATGCTTTGGGTGTGATTACCGACACCGGTATGAATGGCGTATGCGAAGTCGAGCGCGGTTGCACTGAGACGCAGGTCAATAATCTTCCCCTTGGGTGTAAAGACGAAAATCTGATCGGGGAACAGGTCAGACTTCGCGCCATCCAGAAATTCCATGGAGTCGGTGCTGTGCCGTTGCACCTCTACCAGTTGCATCAACCATTCGCGCGCGCGTACCTGAGCTGTTCCCGCGTTGGTCTCGCCACTTTTATATTGCCAGTGGGCGGCTGCGCCTTCCTCTGCCAGGACATCCATCTCGCGGGTTCGAACCTGGATTTCAACGGGGAGGTTGAACGGGCTGTTGAGAACCGTATGCAAAGATTGGTAACCGTTGGATTTCGGCAGGGCGATATGGTCTTTAAACCTTCCGGGTTTGGGGCGGTAAAGACCGTGAACTGCGCCAAGGGCAAGATAACAATGCGGTTCAGAGTGGGTGATGATGCGAAAGCCATACACATCATTCACCTCGGAAAAGGAAAGATCCTTGGCCAGCATTTTCCGGTAAATGCTGTATGGGGTCTTTTCTCTGCCCTTGATATCGCAGGGTATACCCGCTTCGTTCATTTTTCTTTTCAGCGCTTTATGGATATCCGCGATGATCTCGCTCCGGTCACCGGTCACCGAGCTGATATGTTCGGCAATAGTGCGATGCCGCCAGGGGTAAAGATTGGCGAACCCCAGGTCTTGTAATTCTGACTTGATGCTGTTCATACCCAGCCGGTCGGCGATGGGCGCATATATATCCAGCGTTTCGCGTGCGATTCTTCGACGCGACTGTGGGTTCATTGAGCCCAGGGTACGCATGTTGTGCATCCTGTCCGCCAGCTTGATAAAAATGACCCTCAGGTCTCGTGACATGGCCAGCATCAGTTTGCGGAAGCTTTCAGCATCCGCTTCGACCCGCGTACGGAATTTCATTTTATCCAGCTTGGTCACACCTTCCACGAGATCGGCAATCTCTTCACCGAAACGGGATTCAATTTCCTTTCGGGTTAAGGGGGTGTCTTCAATGGTATCGTGCAGGATGGCAGCGGCAACACTGCCGTAATCCATACGCATATTGGCCAATATGCGGGCGACGGCAACAGGGTGGAATATATAGGGTTCACCGGTTTTACGGGTCTGTCCCTCGTGTGCATTTGCGCCGACTTCAAATGCCCGGAGAATAATGGCAACCTTCTCCGGTTCCAGATAGGTATTGAGAAGATCTCTCAGATCAAGAACCGGCTCCGGTAGATTCTTTAGGGTCGCCAGCATGAAAGACCTCCGCTAGCCCGGACTATTCATGAATCGCCGCGATGATTGCGTAGAGACTTGTTCGCACAAGGAATTATCCGATTGAGCGGAATACCATTGTGTATTCCCGAGGGAGGAGGATTTCTTGTGCGGGCAAGGATCAAGCAAGGGCGTGAGTGTATACATGAATAGTCCGGGCTAGGGGGCTAGGTCGTCCTCCATGGGACGCATCTCAAACTCCTCTGCAGCTTCAATCTTGGCTTGCAGCACATCCACGCCTTCTGCATCGATAAGACCTTCGGCAATTTCGCGCAACGCGAGTACAGTGGGTTTGTCGTTTTCTTCTTCAACCAGCGGCTCAGCACCATGGCCTATCTGACGTGCGCGTTTAGTCGCGGTCAAAACCAGTTCAAAACGGTTATCAATGTTCTCAAGGCAGTCTTCTACGGTAATTCGTGCCATTTTAAATCCTGTATATGTGTTAGACGGAACCGTGAATTTTAACTTCTTCCGAGCTGCTGTGCCAGAAGTTGGTGTTTTTTATTTACTTTAAAAGGCTTTCCACTACGGTGATCATTGATGATTGCACGCAGTTCTTCAAGTGCTGCGTCAAAATTATCATTGACCACCAGGTAATCAAATTCAGCCCAATGGGAAATTTCCGCCTGTGCATCCCGCATCCTGCGTTGTATTACTTTTACGCTGTCTTGTCCGCGACCGGTTAACCTTTTTCGTAAATCTTCCAGGGATGGGGGAATGATAAAAATAGAACAGCAATCCGGGAAAACAGCCCGCACCTGGCGCGCACCCTGCCAGTCAATTTCAAGAATCACGTCGCGGTCTTGTTCTAATTGCAATGCCACGGAGTTCCGGTTGGTGCCATAATAGTGGTCAAATACCCGGGCGTGCTCCATGAAGTCGCCGTTATTGACCATTTGTTCATATTCCGCTTCGCATACAAAATGATAATGCTGACCGTCTATCTCACCAGGTCTTGCCGAACGCGTGGTATGAGAAATAGACAGCACCATTCGGGGGTCATGGCTCAGCAACGCATTAACCAGGCTTGTTTTCCCACCGCCGGATGGTGCAGCTATGATAAAAAGGCTGCCTTGAAGGGTATTGCTACTCGACATTTTGTACCTGTTCACGCATTTGCTCTATCAGCACTTTCAGGTCCACAGCGGCCTGTGTAGTGCGTTGATCAATTGATTTTGAACTGAGCGTATTTGATTCGCGATTGAACTCCTGCATCAGGAAATCCAACCGGCGACCGACAGGCTCTTCCAGGTCCAACACACGGTAAACTTCCTCAACATGTGCATCCAGCCGGTCCAGTTCTTCATCGACGTCAATTTTCTGCGACAGTAAAACGACCTCCTGTTCGATCCGGCCCGGATCGAGGGGCAGTTTCAGGTCTGCTACCCGATCCAGCATCTTTTGTTTCAGGCTGGTGCGGATTTCCGGCAGCCATAGCCTGATGTTGGCCGTTATTGCTGCAACACCCGTCAGTCGCTCCCGTAAAGCATTTGCCATCTGCTCGCCTTCCCGCCCCCGACCCGCTTTAAGTTCCTGCGCTGCCTCGATCAAAAGTTCCATTGCGGCCGCCCGTAACGGGGCAGGGTCAGGGCGTTTCTCCTCAATCAGTCCGGGCCAGCCAAGCATCTTGCTGATATCCGCCTTTTGTTCCACTCCTGCCAGTCGGGCCATTTCCTTGTGCGCGTCCAGAATCTCCCGGGCCAATCCAGTATTAAGTTCCAGCCTGCTGCTGATGGCACCCGGTTCCGTAACAAGACGTAAGGTTGCTTCGATTTTTCCACGGCTTAAATACTGTCCGAGACACGTCCTGATATCGGACTCCAAGGGCCGGAATTCCTCCGGTAGGCGCAGCCCATAGTCAAGGTAGCGGTGATTGACAGAGCGCATCTCCCAACTCAAGCGACCAAATTCGTATTGGTGTTCAACCCGGGCGAACCCGGTCATACTTCGAATCATTGCTTTTTCCACATTGCAGACAATGGCACAATGTTAACGGTTAGCCTGCTGGTAGGCTATCCGAGAATAGCAACCTTCGACAATTACGCCATTTTTTAATGACCATACAAACAGGATCAGCCGATGAGACCCAGTGGTAGAGAAGCAGATGAACTACGTCACGTTAGCATCACACGCAATTACACCTGTCATGCGGAAGGCTCGGTTTTAATTGCCTGTGGCAATACCCAGGTCTTGTGTACAGCTTCGGTAGAAAGCAAGGTGCCCCCTTTCCTGCGTGGCAGCGGCGAAGGCTGGGTCACTGCGGAATACGGTATGTTGCCGAGATCGACAGGCTCCAGAATGCGACGTGAAGCCTCATCTGGTAAGCAAGGTGGGCGAACCATGGAGATTCAACGACTGATCGGTCGCTCGTTGCGTGCAGTTGTCGACCGCGCTGCCCTCGGTGAGCACACAATTACACTCGATTGTGATGTTTTGCAGGCCGACGGTGGCACACGCACAGCAGCCATCACAGGAGCATACGTGGCACTGGTTGATGCTTGCCGGTGGTTGCGATCCAAAAATAAGATCAAAAAAGATCCTTTGCATGGCCAGGTTGCTGCTGTATCTGTCGGGATTTTTGACAACACACCCGTGCTTGACCTCGACTACCCTGAAGACTCCCGTGCAGAAACGGATATGAATGTTGTGATGAATGACGGTGGTGGGTTTATCGAGTTGCAGGGTACGGCAGAGGGTCATGCCTTTCGCAGAGATGAGCTGGACCAATTAATTACCCTGGCGGAAAAGGGCATCGGCTCACTGATGGATTTGCAAACGGCGGCACTGGCAGATTGACGTTGATTCGTTAAAACATGATGGACCGGGAATACGTTCTTGCAAGTGGCAACCAGGGAAAATTGCGTGAAATAATTGCCATGCTCAAGCCCCTGGGCTTTGTCGTGCGCCCGCAAAGCGACTGGCAGGTTCCGGAAGCGGCGGAGACCGCCAGCACATTTATCGAAAACTCATTGATCAAGGCACGTCAGGCTGCACGGTACACAGGCCTGCCCAGTATTGGAGATGATTCCGGGCTGGTGGTGCCGGCACTTAATGGTGAACCGGGTATTTATTCTGCCCGTTATGCCGGTGAGAACGCTGATAATGAAGCCAATAAACGTAAACTTCTTGCTGAATTGTCCGGCAGGCAGGGCGCTGATCGCAGTGCTTATTTTTTGTGTGCCATGGTATTGGTACAATCCGTTGATGATCCTGCGCCGCTGCTGGCAATAGGTCGCTGGTACGGACACATCCTGCTTTCGGAGCAAGGTCAGGGAGGGTTTGGCTATGATCCTTTGTTTGGTATTTCCACCGCCCCGATCGATGGAAAGCAGCGTTCAGCAGCTGAAATGACACCTGCTGATAAAAGTCGTGTAAGTCATCGTGGTCAGGCGTTGAGAGAACTTGTCAGGCAGTTACGTGAAGGGGATGACGGAACTATTACGTAATCCGCCTTTGAGTTTGTATGTTCATATGCCCTGGTGTGTGCGCAAATGTCCATACTGTGATTTCAATTCGCATACCGTTCCTGACGAGTTACCCGCAGAAGAATATATCCGGGCCCTGGTCGCCGACCTCGAACAAGACCTGCCCCTGGTCTGGGGGCGTCCCGTGCAGAGTATTTATTTTGGTGGTGGCACACCCAGTCTGTTTTCAGCAGACAAGATTGCTGCATTTTTATCAGATGCAAGAGCCCGGCTGGATTTGAGGCCGGACGTAGAAATCACCCTTGAAGCCAATCCCGGAACCATTGAGCGTGACAGTTTCCCCGCCTATGCCCAGGCCGGTATCAACAGGGTATCCCTGGGTGTACAAAGTTTTGACAACGGTTTGCTTGGGTCTATTGGCAGAATTCATGGCCGGCGTGAAATAGAACAGAGTTTGTTGTCATTGAATTCGGCAGGAATTTCCAATTTCAATATTGACCTGATGTATGCGCTTCCCGGACAGAGTCCGGCCCAATCGAGACGCGATATTGAACTGGCCATCAATGCCGGTCCTGCACATATTTCTTTTTACCAGCTAACCATTGAGCCGAATACGGCCTTTGCTGCACAGCCACCAAGCTTACCGGTCGATGACATGGCCTGGGATATGCATCAAGCCGGGTCGGACCTGTTGGAAACACATGGTTACAGGCAATACGAAGTCTCTGCCTTTGCGCGACCAGGAAAGCAAAGCCGTCATAATGTGAACTACTGGCGGTTTGGTGATTTTCTGGCAATTGGTGCGGGAGCGCATGGAAAAATCACATCGGCAGCCGAAGGTTGTGTGCAACGCTTTTCCAGGCACCGGCATCCGAAGCGCTATTTGCAGGGCTTGCTGAGCGGCGACTGGCGTGCTGAAACACGTGTTTTGAGTGACGAAGAGCTTGTCTTTGAGTTTTTTCTGAATCAGTTAAGACTGAAAGACGGGGTTACCATCAATGATTTCAGTGCGCGTACTGGCTTGGCCTGGAATGTTGTTGAGTCACGTGTGATAAAGGCCGTTGATAAAGGCTTGCTTGACATTCGACATGGACGTGTCCGCCCCACCGCACTGGGGTGGAGGTTTGTGAATGATATCCAGCAGATATTTTTACCATAAATGGTCTTGCATTGCCTTGGTCACGTCGTTAAACTACCCGGCTCTTTAGCCTATTAAGTACCGGAAATTGTCATGAAAGCTGACACACATCCAGATTATCGTGAAGTGGTTTTTCAGGATCTCTCATCAGATTTTGCGTTCCTGACCCGCTCCACTGTAAAAAGTAAAGAAACCATCAAGTGGGAAGATGGCAACGAGTATCCGCTTATCAAAGTGGAAGTCTCAAGTGCGTCTCACCCGTTTTATACCGGTAAACACAAACTGATGGATACCGGTGGTCGTGTAGACCGGTTTAAGCGCCGCTACCAGAAGTAATTACGGCACAACAAATCTTGAGCCCGGCATGGCTTTGTTCATTCCGGGCTTTTTGTTGTGTGCGTAAAAGAAAATAAATGCAAATTGTGAGATACTTGCGGGTCGAAATATATCGAGAAAACTAAGTGATTCTCAATCGCACAACCTGCTAATTCACAAGGAGCGTTCCAATGTCCGATCAACGCGTAACAGTCACAGACGAGAGTAGTGGCAAGAGCCTTGAATTGCCTGTCATTAAAGGCACTGATGGTGAGCCGTGTTTACAGATAAAGGCTTTACCTTCAACTTTGGGTTATTTCACCTATGATCCGGGTTTTACCGCTACTGCCAGTTGTACCAGCAAGATTACATTTATCGATGGCGGAAAAGGCATATTGCGTTATCGCGGGTACCCGATTGAGCAACTTGCTGGGCAAAGCTCTTTTCTGGAAGTTGCCTACCTGTTGTTAGAAGGTGAACTTCCTACCAGTGATCAGTTTGCAGAATTCCAAAAAGACATCACTTACCACACGATGATTCATGAAAGGATGATTCATTTTATCAGCGGCTTTCATTATGACGCGCACCCGATGGCCATGATGGCCGGTGTCGTTGGGTCGTTGGCTGCGTTTTATCATGACAAATTGGATATGGAAAATCCGGAGCACCGGATGCTGGCCGCCAAACGCATGATTGCCAAGATGCCAACCATCGCTGCTGCCTGTTACCGGCATCACATGGGGTGGCCTACTGCTTATCCAAATAACTCGTTGAACTACACTGAAAACTTTCTGGACATGATGTTCTCAGTTCCGACGGAGAACTATGAAGTCAGCAAGGTTGCTGCAAAGGCATTCGACCTGTTGTTTATATTGCATGCTGATCATGAGCAAAACGCCAGCACTTCCACTGTCAGGCTGGTCGGTTCAACAGGGGCAAATCCCTACGCCAGTGTTGCTGCTGGTATATCAGCGTTGTGGGGTCCTGCTCACGGCGGTGCCAATGAAGCTGTATTGACCATGCTTGATGAAATTGGAGACGTCTCACGGGTGGGGATGTTTATCGATAAGGCCAAAGACAAAAACGACCCGTTCAGATTGATGGGATTTGGGCACCGGGTGTATAAGAACTTTGACCCGCGGGCAACGCTTATTCGCAAGGCGGCTTACGAGGTTTTGGAAGAGTTGGGTAGCACTGATCCATTGCTATCCCTGGCCATGGAATTGGAGCGCATTGCTCTGGAAGATGATTACTTCATAAGCAAAAAACTCTATCCAAACGTGGACTTTTACTCCGGCATTATTTACAAAGCGCTCGGCATTCCGACAAGCATGTTTACTGTCATGTTTGCTATAGCGAGGACCGTAGGCTGGGTTTCTCAATGGCTGGAGCAAGAAGAGGTTGGTACACCCATTGGCCGTCCGAGACAAGTCTATGCCGGCCCGGCTGAGCGTGATTACATCCCGGTTGATTTACGCTGAGGCGCTTCAGACATCTGCCAGTAAGCATTCTACCTCTGACATGGATGCCCGTTTCTGCGGGCGTCCATCAACAGGGCTGGGTGGCGCCTGGCGTAAATCCATGTAACTGAACAACGTCAGTTCAACCTCTACATCTTCAGCATTTGTAACCAATAGCTGCACCTGGCGATGATTTCCATCATGCCATCGGATTTTCCGTTGCTCATTGCGGAAAACGAGACCTTTATCAAGTAAGTGAATAACAACTGCATCAGGCGGGTCGTTAAAAACATGCAATGATACGCGGGCATGTTCATCTGCTGTCCCTTCGAGTACCGGGCCTACCAGTCGCGGATAAAATGATTCGAGCGAGCGCATCACGGTCAACGCAATTTTGCGGAGTTTTTGTAGGCGGTGAATATGTTGCTGACCACCGTAAATGCACTGGTAAGCACGTAAAGCACTTTCAACTTCTACGTTGCTTGGCAAGCTTGATCGCAGATTAACCCCCAGCCTTTCAGCAGCTTTCTGCTTGGCCGCCCGGTAGTTGGATAGTGACTGTGTAGCCATAATACGCGCTGCTTCGGCAGCAATGGTGCGGCGGATCTGGCTGGTTTTTTTTGTAATGTGAGCGGGAAACTTTTCAGAAACTGTCGTATGGATCCTCTTCCGTAACGGCATCAGATTGCTCTCCTTCTGTTGCTTCTTCCATTGGTGGAAGACTGCCCATCTCAAATACTTCCACAATTGCATCCCGATTTTCAATCCTGGCAATCAAGCCTGTTACCGGGTCGATACGCGCCTGGGTAATGCCTTCCGGTATTTCAGGGGTCTGATCCGGTACATCCTGCAAGGCTACCCGCATATAATCTATCCAGATGGGCATTGCTGCTTTGCCTCCAACCTCATTGCGTCCCAGTGGATCGTGATTGTCAAAGCCCACCCAAACCGATGTAACGATTTCAGTGTTGTAACCGGAAAACCATGCGTCACGCTGATCGTTGGTCGTTCCCGTTTTACCTGCCAGGTCGTTACGTCCCAATTCCATCGCTTTTTTACCGGTTCCCCGCCGGACCACGTCCATCATCATGGAGCGAATAAGGAAAGCGTTTTGCTCGCTGATCACCCGGGGGGCGGGTGTTGGGTTTGCCACCTTGTCCTGCTCCCGGTATGTTTCCTGCTCCGTAACCAGAATATTCTCTTCGGTCTCAAGTTGTAATGGTCTGAAACTTGGTTCTACTTGTTCTACGATTTCAATTTGTTCAATATCGCTCGCCTCATCGAATTCACATTCTTCGCAAACTATTTGAGGACTCGTGACAAACCGCACAACACCCTTGGCATCAAGTACCTGCTCGATGAAATAGGGCTCTATCAGATAGCCGCCATTGGCAAACGTTGCGTACCCCCTGACCATGCTTATGGGTACAAGTGAAGCGCTGCCGAGAGCCATGGACAGATTGCCCGGCAACTCTGCCGGGTCGAAACCGAAGGAACTGATGTGTCCGGTCGCATAGGGAATACCGATCTCCCTTAATAACCTGATTGAAACGAGGTTTCTGGAGTTGACCATGGCTTCGCGCAGTCGTGTGGGTCCGAAAAACTTCTCGCTATAATTTTGTGGCTTCCAGTCTCTCTCCAGTTCAGCGTCACTGAAAACAATGGGTGCATCATTGATGATGCTGGCGGGGGTCTTACCCTTCGCCAATGCAGCAGAGTAAATAAAGGGTTTAAAACTTGAACCTGGCTGGCGGCGACTCTGAACTACGCGATTAAACTTGCTACGTGTGTAATCGTAACCGCCAACCAGGGCCTTGATGGAACCGTCACGAGGGCTCATTGAAATCAACAGGGCCTCCGGTTCCGGTAGTTGGGCCAATTCGCGTTTGCCTCCGTCCAGTAAACGGGTACGAATTATGTCGCCGACTTGAAGTACATCTCCAATACTTTTGGGTTTAACCCCCACTCGTTCACGACTGATAAACTTCCTGGCCCACAACATGTCATCGAGCGTGAGCGCAATGGTCTGACCATCGACCTGATAAACCAGGGTGACATCCTCATCGAGTTCTACTACCAGTCCTGGCACCAGTCCTGCTACTGGTTTATAGGGCCGAAGAATATCTTCCCACGTATTCGTTGTCGTGTTTTCTTCGAGGTCAAAATGCGCTTCTGCTCCGCGGTAGCCATGCCGTTGGTCGTATTTCTCAAGCCCATCAATGACCGCTTGGTTGGCAGTAGTTTGCAAACCGGAGTTAATGGTCGTGTAAACCTCGTAACCGCCCGTATAGGCCGATTGACCAAATCTTGCCAGCATGTCCTTGCGAACCATTTCAGCGAGATAGGGTGCGGAGACTTCTGTTGTGGCGCCATGATAAAAAGCTGTGTTTTTTTCGCTTTTTGCCCGTTGGTACTCATCGTTACTGATGTGCTCCAGTTCCAGCATACGCCCCAGCACATAGTCTCTGCGGTTCATGGCGCGTTCGGGGGAGGTGATCGGGTTTATTCTTGAGGGAGCCTTGGGAAGTGCCGCTAGCATGGCGCATTGAGCCAGGCTAAGTTCAACAACAGGTTTGCCGTAGTAGACGTCTGCCGCGGCACCAACGCCGTAAGCCCGGTGACCGAGGAGGATTTTATTCAGATACAGTTCGAGGATTTCGTCCTTGGACAATTCACGCTCGATTTTCAGTGCCAGGAATATTTCCTTGATCTTGCGTGTATAGGTTTTTTCAAGCGTAAGGAAAAAATTACGTGCCAACTGTTGAGTGATGGTACTTCCACCAACTGATTTCTCACCTGTCGTCATCAATGTCCAGACGGCGCGGGAGATGCCCTGGTAGTCCACCCCGGGATGAACGCGGAACCGGGCATCCTCACCGGCGATAAAAGCATTTGTCAGAAACACCGGCATTTCATCGATCTGAACCGGAATTCGACGCTTTTCACCAAAAACACTGATTAACTTGCCGTCTGATGTATAAACTCGCAAGGGTACTTGCAGTTGTATGTCACGCAGTGTTTCAACGTCTGGAAGATCTTTTGAAACAACGAGATAGGTAATCAATATGGTGGCCAGTCCCAGTGCAAATGCGACGAGCAGAAAACGAAATATTGAACGAAGTGCTTTTTTCAAATCTTTATCCTGCTATGCTACGCCCTAAGACATGGAATTTTAGTTGATATATCCTTCTCCGGATAGCGGGGAAAGGAGCAGAAAATTATACGCCGCATCGGACAGGGAAGTAGCCGGTTATGACGAGTGTTGACAATTCACCATTGCAGTCGTTCCCAACTATACTTTGTTCTTGAATAAACTTTTTACGAGTGTGTAAGTAGTTTATATGCGTAAATGCCACAAGGTATTTGAGTATTTGGGAGTTTTCTGTTAAAAACTACTATAAGAAGTCTCACTAAACCATTGGCATGGAAAAAGAATGGGGGAGTCTTGAAACTGTTTGGAAAAAAAACAGATCCAGTTATAGGACTGGATATTGGCTCGACAAGTGTACGTTTGCTGCAATTGTCCAGTCATGGGTCCGGATACCGGATTGATCACTATGCGACCGAGCCTCTGGGCGAGGGCGTTGTGGTTGAAAAGGCTGTACAGGATGTGGAGGCCATTACGAACGCCATTTCAAGGGCGCTCAAGTCTTCGCGCACACGTGCTAAATCCTGTGCAATCGCGGTTTCCGGTTCGGCCGTTTTCACCAAGACAATCAGTTTGCCGGCAGACCTTGCCGAAGCTGATATTGAAAGTCAGGTGCAGATCGAAGCCAATCAATACATCCCTTTCCCGCTAAATGAGGTCAGCCTTGATTTTGAAGTGCTCGGGCCATCGGCACGAAATTCGGATTTGATCGATATCCTGCTGGCTGCCAGCAAGAGTGAAAATGTTGAAAGCAGACAGGATGCTATCGATGCAGCGGGTTTAAAGGCAAAAATTGTTGATGTTGAAGCTTTCGCGATTGCAAACGCGTTTGAGTTGATACGTAAACGCGATGGTGTAAACCGCAGTGAGGCTGTCGGACTTTTTGATATCGGTTACGACCAGACCACGCTATTGGTGATAAAGAATGGCCAGGTTATCTATACCCGTGACCATCCTTTTGGTGGTCATCAATTGCTTGAAGAAACTCAGCGCCGATATGACATGACTGCAGAACAGGCCAGTTTTTTTGAACGTAATGAAGAAGAGCCGGATGATTTCGAGGAAGAAGTGCTTGAGCCATTCCAGCTGAATGTTGTTCATCAGATCAGCCGAGCGCTGCAGTTTTACGCATCCAGTAACGAATACTCAAATATCGGAACAATATACCTTTCCGGTGGTATTGCATCACTAAGAGGTCTGGCACCCATGGTTCAACAGGAGCTTGGGATGACAACCCGGATTGCGGATCCTATTACAGGTATGGATATTGCGCAGAATGTTGCGGTGACTGCAATAAAGCGTGATGCCAACAACCTCATGATAGCCATGGGCTTGGCTTTGAGAGGGTTTGACTGATGGCCAGAATTAATTTATTGCCATGGCGGGAAGAAAAACGCAAGGAAAGACAGCGCCAGTTTATGTCTTCGTTAGTGTTGATAGCTATTCTGGGTATTGTCATTGTATTTTTTGCGGGTTTTATATTTGATCAGAAAATTTCTCATCAGGTATCCAGAAATCAGATGGTTCAGAACGAAATCAACGCACTGGAAATCCGGATTAAGAGAATTGAAGAGCTCGAGAGAACCCGGGCACGCCTGATTTCACGTAAACAGGTTATTGAATCATTGCAGGCCAGTCGTTCAACCACGGTTGAACTGTTGGACAAACTTGCAAAAACAATTCCGGTTGGTGTTACCCTGACCACCATTCGTCAGCAGGGGAACGACCTTGTGCTTGTGGGTACCAGTCAGTCCAATGCCAGGGTTTCAGCCTACTTGAGGGAATTGGAAAAAAATGATTTGTTCCTTAACCCCCAACTTGATTTTGTTCGGACATCGACCAGGCCCACCACCCCCACTGAGCAATATGAGTTCAGCATCAAGGTGAATTTGCGTAAACCGAAATCGGCCGATGAAGTTGATGGCTATGATGAACTTGTTGATCAGGGAGGTGCGGAATGATTTTTCACGACCTCAGAGATACTGACTATTCGGATATAGCTAACGCAGCGACATCGGTCAAATATACGTTGCTCGTAGTCGTGCTGATTCTAATTCTCGTTGCAGGCTATTTTCTGTTTGTAGAAGACAAAAAGGTCGAACTGGAACAATCCCGTCAGCAGGAATTGGTATTGTTGGCTGATTTTGAATTCAAGCAGCAGAAAGCAGCAAACCTGGAACCTTATGAGCAGCAACTGTTGGATATGCAGGAACTTTTGCAAACCATGTTCAGGCAGTTACCAAACAAGACCGAGATGGACAAACTACTTGTAGATGTTTCCCAAACTGCACTGGCAGCAGGCATTGACGTACAGTTATTTGAACCTCAAGCGGAGAGTTTTCAGGACTTTTATGCAGAGCGACCGATTGTTGTAAGAATGCTGGGGGACTACCATGAATTCGGGGAGTTCGTCAGTGGTGTCGCAGCGTTGCCGCGAGTAGTAATTCTGACCATGCATGACATTTCTCTGCGACGCGCAACTGCGAACCAGAGTATTTACGGTGATTCGGAAGGTCGCCTGATCCTGGAGGGCAGGGTCAAGACCTATCGTTATGTAGATGAAGACGAAGTCGCTCAGAGAGCGGTGGAGCAAGCACCATGAAACGGATTGGCAAACAGGTACGATGTGTTGCCGGCACGGTGTTAGTAGCTGTGATGCTATCGGCATGCAGCGAAAGCATGGATGATCTTGATAAGTACATAGGGTCAGTTAAGGCCCGGCCGGCTGATCCGATAACACCGATTCCTCCGGTTAAGACTTTCACGCCGTATGCATATGCAGGGGAAACCGGGCGCGATCCTTTCCGCCAGTCGATTTCTGAAGGCAGTGACGATGAACGCACGTCGAATGGAACAGGGCCAAGACCGGATTTTGGGCGCTCCAAGGAATACCTGGAACGCTATGAGCTTGATACCTTGTCGATGGTAGGGACGTTTAGCAATGATGAGTCTTTTTGGAGTTTGATTCGCGACCCCGAAGGCGTCATTCACCGGGTGCCGGTTGGTAACTACATCGGCAAGAATCACGGTAAAGTGGTCGATATAAGTCATACAGAAGTTTATCTGAGTGAACTAATTTCGGATGGCGCGGGTGGTTGGCTTGTCAGGGAAGCTTCCATCGATTTGGGCGAAGGATAATCCGGTTGGCGCATGGAAAAGCGCGACTTTGAGGGTACAGCCATGCAAAGCAAAAAGGATATTACATTGAAGATACTGACCGGTAAGTGGGGACAGTTTATGGATAGCAGAAAGACTGGAGTTCATTTGGGATTGGGTTTGGCTTTGTTGGTATTACCTGCATTGTCGGCCTGGGCATCAAGTGATGTTACCGCAGCAGACTACAGTAGCAACGCGGCAGGCGATGTAGTTATCACCTTGTCAACTGATGGTGATGAGCCAAATGTCAGCGTATTTGCGACAGAGAGTCCGGCGCGAATCGTTTTGGATATGGCAGACACCAATAGCCAGGTTGATGCAAGCCCGGTTTCCGTTGGTGTCGGGGCGGTACAGAAGTTCACGACAATCGCCGCCGGTGGGAGAACACGGGTCATGGTGGATCTTTCCAAACTGGTCACCTATGACTACCAGTTTGAAAATGGCCAGGTGGTATTGCAGATATCAGGAGACGGTGAAGGTTCCACGGCACCACGTCATAGTGGCACTGGAAAATACACACTTGAGAATATTGATTTTCGGCGGGGCGAGGACGGACAGAGCAAGGTAATCGTTAGCCTGGATCAGGATGGTTCGAATGTTTCAGTGAATTCGCGTGAAGGTGGTCTGTCTGTAGACATTTTTGATGCAAATCTGCCTGACGCATTGGATCAGCGTCTTGATGTTGTAGACTTTGCCACACCGGTACAAATTATTGATTCCGAAGAGATTGGCAGTGCTGTGCGGCTTGAACTGGAAGTGTCCGGTCTGTATGAACACATGGCATATCAATCCGGCAATGAATGGATCATTGAAGTTTCACAACTTAAAGCAACTACGATTGACGCATCCCAGGAAGTTGTTGAATTTTACCAGGAGAAGGAATACACGGGTGCCCGGGTAACCTTTAACTTCCAGGATATTCCGGTACGTTCTGTATTGCAGTTAATAGCCGACGTCTCAAACCTTAACATCGTTGTTGCTGACAATGTGGGCGGAAACCTGACCCTGAGACTTACCAATGTGCCCTGGGATCAGGCGCTGGATATTGTGCTGGATGCCCGTAATCTTGATAAACGTGAAAATGGTAACGTGATCTGGATTGCACCTACAGCAGATATCGCGGCCCGTGAACAACAGTTGTTACAGGCCATAAGAGATCGAAAAGAACTGGAACCCCTGGTCACTGCCCTGATCAGTGTCAGTTATGCGACCGCTCAAGATTTGCAGGCGCTGATCGATTCGACACGGAGCAATTCTCGTGGTGGTGGTGGAGATGATGCCGGCTTATTGTCCGACCGTGGTTCCATAGGCATTGATGAAAGAACCAATACCTTGATGGTAACGGACACACCGGGCCGCGTCGAAGCGATTCAAAAACTTGTGCGTGATCTTGACCATCCGGTTCGGCAGGTTCAAATCGAATCACGTATCGTGATCGCCAGTAGTGAATTTGCTCACGCAATCGGTGTACGTTTCGGTGTTACAGGGTTGCACAATAAGAGAAATATTCTTGCAGTTGCCGCTGACGGCGAAGGTGCTGACCTGTTGAATCCTTGGACCAACCCCCGGGATGACGGCCTGCTTGATGTTGCGGGCATCCCTCAGCGCTACAACGTCAATCTTCCAGCAAATATTGCCGATGCAGGTTCAATAGGCCTGTCATTCCTGACGGGTAACGTGCTGCTCGACCTGGAACTTACGGCGCTTGAAGCAGAAGGTGATGGTGAAATCATATCCACACCGAGAGTCGTTACAGCAAATCAGTCTGAAGCCTTCATCCAACAGGGTGTGGAAATTCCTTATGAACAAGCTGCATCCTCCGGTGCAACGGCTGTTCAATTCAAGGATGCCGTACTTGAATTACGCGTAACTCCGCTGATTACGCCGGATAACCGTGTTCAGCTCGAACTTGAAATCAAGCAGGATTCGGTCGGTGAGGTTTACCAGACCGGTCGTGGAGGATCGGTACCTTCAATTGATACACGTGAACTCGCCACTTCGGTTCTGGTGAACAATGGTGAGACGGTCGTTCTGGGTGGTATTTTTCAGGATGAACGTGCACGCAAGGAAGACAGGGTCCCTTACCTGAGCAGTATCCCGGTACTTGGAAACCTGTTCAAGCGCCGTTCAAACGAAACCAAGAAACGTGAACTGCTGATATTCGTGACGCCTACCATCGTGGAAGAGCGCCCCGTTGTGAATTAATTATTTTTAGTAAATTCTCAAGAGCCCGGGCATGTCCCGGGCTTTTTTGTTTTACTGCCCCTCGAGTCAGTCCTGTTTAAAGATATTGGAATAATTTATAATCACATTTGCTGTTACGGTTATCCTGAGCAGCCCCCCGAGCTGTATTTTCAGAGAGTGCACTCGCTTTTAAAATGATATTTTCTATGGGCCAAAATCAGTGAAAAAAGTAATTGAATGTGTACCAAACTTTTCCGAAGGTCGCGATCTGGCAGTGATCAAACAAATCACCGATGTCATTGAAAGCGTTCAGGGTATTCAGCTTTTGGATGTGGATCCTGGCGAAAGCACCAATCGCACGGTTGTGACGTTTATCGGGGAACCAGGGCCGGTTAAAGAAGCGGCGTTCCGCGCAGTAAAAAGAGCTGCCGAGCTGATCGATATGTCAAACCACAAAGGTGAGCATTCCCGTTTCGGCGCGACGGATGTTTGCCCATTTGTCCCGGTAAGCAATGCAAGCATGGAAGAGTGCGCTGAAATAGCCCGGCAAGTGGGGCAACGTATTGGTGAGGAATTGGGTATCCCCGTGTATTTGTACGAACATGCGGCAAGTAAACCCGAACGCCAGAATCTGGCCAAGGTTCGTGCTGGTGAATACGAAGGTTTGAAAAAGAAACTTGCTGATCCCGATTGGAAACCTGATTTTGGGCCTGCGGTATTTAATCCGGGGACCGGGGCGACAGCCGTTGGCGCACGTGAGTTTCTTATTGCCTACAACATCAACCTGAATACTACCGATCGGCGCTATGCAAATGAAATTGCCTACGAAATTCGTGAACGTGGACGGTGGAAACGCATCGGTAATGTCGCACCTTTCTATTACAAGGGTGAACTCGTAAATTTCGAAGAGGGAAAGTACCCGGATGGCAATTCCGACTTCGTAGCGGGTTCATTCGAGGAGCTTGCAGAGTTCTACAAAAATGAATACGGCGCTGATCTGTACAAACGCTACAGCTCCATTGGACTGAATCCCGATGACCTTATCGGGCGGCCTGTTTACAAGGACGGTATGTTCACCCATCTCAAGGGCATTGGCTGGGTTGTGGATGACTACAAATGCGCACAGGTTTCCCTCAACCTGACCAATTACAAGATCACATCGCCCGTTGAAGTCCTGGAAGCTGCACGACAATTGGCAGTTGAGCGTGGAATCGTAATCACCGGTTCGGAAGTGGTTGGGGTCGTGCCATATGAAGCCATGCGGGATGCCGGACAGTTTTACCTGCGACGTATGCAAAAATCAACGGGTATACCGGCACGCGACATCGTCACCACGGCGGTACAGGCGATGGGGCTTACCGATGTAACCGAGTTTGATATCGACAAAAAGGTCATCGGTATGCCTGTTCCCGAAGGCTCGCTTGCAAACCTGACCATTACCGATTTTGTTGACGAGGTGTCACGCGATACACCCGCACCAGGCGGTGGTTCTATAGCGGCACTCGCCGGTGCACTGGGTTCGGCCCTCGCCTCTATGGTGGTCAACCTATCAGTCGGTAAAGGTGAGTTCGATCCGCAATACGACGGGCTCTGCCAATTGGCTGAGAAAGCCCAGGCGATCAAGGATGAGTTAGTCAAGGCCATTGATGCGGATACCGAGGCGTTTAACGAAGTTATCGCCGGAATGCGTATGGCAAAGGATACCGCTGAGCAGATTGAGTTGCGTTCCCAAGTCATCAGGGCAGGCTATAAATCGGCAGCCGAGGTGCCATTGCGAACGGCAGAACTTTGCAGACAGGTCCTGGATATCTGCCAGGCCGCTGCAAATATCGGCAACATGGCTGTGATGAGCGATGCCGGCGTAGGTGCCTTGATGGCCCTGGCAGGTGTGCAGGGCGCGATACACAATGTCCGTATCAACCTGCCACATACGAAGGACGATGCTTTCATTGAACAGATGCAGGCAGAGCTTGGCACACTGGTCTCTGAGTCGAGGGAAATCTGCGATGCTATTCAGCAACAGGTTGAAAGTGGTTTTTAAGGTTTGAGTACACTACCGTTCTCCAGCGCGGCCGAAAGAAACCGGCAACCGATACTTGATCATTTACAGGTTCTGATTCCGGAACATGGATCTGTTCTTGAGATAGGGTCTGGAACGGGCCAACACGCTGTTTTTTTAACACAAAAAATGCCGGGTCTTTTGTGGCAGCCAAGTGACAGGGAAGAAAACCTGTCAGTGCTTGAAGCCCGTTTTGCAGCACAGGGCAATGAGAATATTCTACCGCCGATAAAGCTGGATGTGGTTCGCGATCCATGGCCAGACTATTACTATGACGCCGCATTTTCAGCTAATACGGCTCATATCATGCCGTGGGAGGCGGTGGTTTCGATGTTTACCGGTGTTGCATCCCGTCTTGATACCAATGCCAGGTTTTGTCTCTATGGTCCATTTAATGTGGATAATTGTTTTACATCCCAAAGCAACGCTCATTTTGATGCAAGACTTCGGGCTGAGGACTCAAAAATGGGTATTCGTGACATGACGTTAATTGAATCCCTGGCGAGTCTGCATCAAATGCCGCTCGAGCAAAAAATTTCTATGCCGGCTAACAATTTTTTACTCGTGTTTAAAAAATCATGACAGGGCCTGAACATAAAGGTGCTGTTTGATTCTAAATAACCAGTAGACCAACTGACCGTTAACTTGTCGGGGAGCCGAGGTCGTGCGGTACCTTACTTCAGGACTCGCCACAAGCACGTCCATGTGGGCTCGGGCGCGACATCCATGTCGCTCACGGTCCTGAAGTAAGGTACCGCACACCCTCGGCTCTGTGCG
>RCNE010000169.1_pt1 | contig 60382 bp, 59 predicted proteins | sample 2041361 | NCBI WGS metagenome assembly RCNE01 (sample SAMN09708229, study PRJNA481090) | Marine sediment metagenome, whole genome shotgun sequencing project. | reverse complement strand
GCTAAAACAGGTTTGTTTAAAAATAACGAACCAATTATAATCGATTTGTTTGGTACAATTTTAAAAACATTAGGCTCACTATTAGAGGTAATAATATTTATGTTATTTATTTTAGGTACCGTATTAAATCTTTTTAAAACGCGAACCAGATAATTCACATTTTCTTTTTCAAATAAACTTGTTCTTTTATATTGATCTTCAATAAGTTTATTATTTGTCATATGTGTTTTAATTTAAAATAAAACATCTTCAGGCTATTTTGCAGTTCCCGAATCGATAGTTGATTTTTTAGGTATTGGAAATAAGTGGTTGATTTCGCTATCATTTACTTGTTTTCCAAATTCAGCAATTTCAAATGCTTCCACATATTTAGCTGCTTTTGCTCTTTCTTTCCCATACCATTTCTCAAGACTTTTGCGATTGTCAAAGGTAGGTTTACTAAATGGATACGCATTACTAACTAAGTACTCACGTTGCTTTTCTTTACTTGCTTTAACTTCTTCCAAAATACCTAATGCATATGGATTAGCCTCTTTCACTTGTGACTCATGGGCGGCACAAGATGCTAATTTTTGTTCCCACACATCGTCTATTATTACCGCAAAATCAGGTATATATGAAAATGTTGTTGTATGATAATCTCTTACATAAACAAAAACAGGCAATTTTTGATGATTTAGATATTTAACAGCATCTCTTACAATCCATCCCGCAGTCATATTATCGTTATGTCCGCCTTCAGCAGGGTAGAAAGAGAATACAATATCTGCTCCCCAATCATTTATTATTTTTGCTACTTCTTTTTGAATTTCAACAGAATTTGTCAAGTTACCATCATGATGGTTAAGAATTTCGTAGTCTGAAAGCTTTAGAATTTCTTTGGCGTTCATTGCTTCTTTATACCTTCTTTTGGCTAATGCTTCAGGTTTCATTGAAAAATGTCCTGCATCTCCATTTGTGATTGACAGAAACTTCACTTCATGACCATTTTGTGTATATAAAGCTGTTGTACCGCCAGCATAAATTTCACCTTCATCTGGGTGGGCAAAAATAACCATTACTTTTAAGTTGTTTTGTGCTTGCATTAAACTACCTGCAAATACAAATACAAAAAACAAAATAAGTCTCATAAATTATCAAATTTTAGTCGGCTTTTTCAAATTTAACTATAAATAACAAAACTCAAGTTATTGGATGAGAATTTCATGTCTTTTCTTCTAATCATTTTACTCTAAATTGATTGTATACTCATTACAAAAGTATTGAAACTCATGCACCTGTTTGTTTTACAGTATTTTATAACAAACAGGAAATTAAACCTAGCGAGGGTCCAATAATTTATTTTTTAGCTTTTGGCTCTCTCAACATGGATTTCGCATCCTCACCCGTTCCAAGTAGAACAGCGATCCATTTGGTACTATCTTTTTGTTCGAGCATGATTTTAATTGACATGGTGAGTGGTACAGAAAGAAACATACCTACAGTCCCTAAAACAAAACCCCAGAAAATAAGCGCGACAAAAACCACAAAAGTGGAAAGACCCAAGCCCTTCCCCATCATTTTAGGTTCAACGAGATTGCCAATAATCAAGTTCACGCCTAGAAAAATGATAATGGTCCAGAAGGCACCTCCGGTACCTAATTGTATAAGGGAAAACAAAACAGCTGGTAAAGCAGCTAATATAGAACCGATATTGGGTATAAAATTGAGCAAAAAAGCAATCAAGGCCCAAATAATAGCATAATCAACCCCAATGATTAAAAGGCCGATCCAAATGACCAAACCAGTTAATAAACTAGTTACCGTTTTTATGGACAAATAATGACGGATGCTTTTACCTATAGTATTGAGATAATCAACCGAAACATTAGTATTTGAGGCTATGGCTCTAGATTTTATTGCAAAACTATCCAATTCCATCAGCAGAAACAACATTAGAAAAAATATAGTAAAGGTATTGCTCATAACCCCACCTAACTGCCCCAGAGCTCCTGCTGTATAACCCATTACTTTTCCTGGAGCTATAATTCCCGAAAGTTTATCTCCGCTAATCTCGATCCCTCTTTCATTAAAAAATTGTATGACGCTCATCCATATTTGTTCAAGGCGCTGTTCATAAATCGGAGCATCGGCAGAAAAGGAAGAAGCCGAGTTTCCAATAATATCGGCAAAACCAATAAAAATCAGTACAATCCCTAACAATACAATGAGAATAGCAAGACCAGAGGGAACCTTTCTCTTTTTCATCCAGATAATAGGTTGGGCGCAAACAATACTTATAAAAATTGCCAATAGCATTGAGTTAACAAATGATTGGGCATACATAATCCCCGCAATTATAATGACTAATGAGGCGAATATAGAAATGACAGGTAGGCTTATTCTGATTGGTTTTTTAGTTTCCATAAGGAATGCTCTAATTGGCATTTTTTTTACATTAGGGTTCGAAAGCTATTTAAAATTATATAATAAGTTTGTAGAACTCAGCTGAAAATGCATTTGTTAAATGTGAATTTTTTGATTTATTTCTGAAACGCAATCAACATCGAAACCGCCGGGACTTCTATTGCATCTTTCACCTCAAGGCCCTGATCTAAATCAAAACGATCTCCGATAACGGCAATTTGCCAGGTTCCATCCAATGTGTGAGAAACAGGTTGTTCTTTGGCATTGTAAATCACAAGGATATTCTTCCAGTCGTCGTCGTTCGCCTGATCACTAATCTGATAACTAATCAATCCGTTCTCTACCCTTTTAAATGATAAATGGTTTCTCACCTCTTCTCCTGAAGTCATTCTGAAGGCAGGATGTGCCTTTCTAAGAGCGATCAGGTTTTTATAATAGTCAAAAACATCCCTGTGCCTCACCTTCCAGTTCCAATCAATTTGATTGATGGAATCAGGCAGGTTATATGAATTGTGTTCTTCATTTTTGGTTCTCAACATTTCAGAGCCCGCATGCAGAAAAGACACCCCTTGGGAGGTCAATACCACCGCATTGGCCAGTTTATCCATGGCTATTAACTTTACTTGATCTGCATCAGACCTCGACACCTGTAACTTATCATACAAGGTGTGATTGTCATGACAGGAAACATAAGAAATGGCCTGCCAGGGGTCGTTTGCCCAGGCTGCCTTAGAATAATTAACCTTAGAATAGTCAAGCTCAGGATGCTCTATGGATCCAACAATGCCAAACTTAACAGATTCCTCTGTGTTTTCTGCTCCGCTTACAAAACCTGTACTCGTATCTTCAAATACCGATCCCTTTAAACCATCGCGAATATCATCACTAAAGGCTGTTATTTGTGGCATCTGTTTGATATGTTTTTTCAGGGCTCTTTGGGCTTCTGGCAATGGTGAATCACCCGCCGTCCAGCCTTCACCATAAACAAAGATATTTGGGTTTACTTTTTTTAAAGCCTCAGCCACTTCGTTCATTGTAGTAATATCATGTATACCCATCAGATCAAAGCGAAAGCCATCCAAATGGTATTCCTTCGCCCAATAACTCACCGACTCTAGTATATACTTTCGCATCATTTCTTTGTCTGAAGCCGTTTCATTACCACAGGCAGCCGCATCAGATAGCGAACCATCCTCCCTAAATCGATAATAATAGCCTGGGTTTTCGAGGTTGAAATTAGAGTTCTCCGTTCTTCCCGTATGATTATAGACAACATCGAGAATTACACCGATGCCATTATCATGAAAGGCTTGTACCATTTGCTTGAACTCTTTGATCCTGACCTCTGCCTTATAGGGGTCGGATGAAAAAGAACCTTCCGGCACGTTGTAATTTTGCGGATCATAGCCCCAGTTAAATTGGGCGCTATCTAACCGTTGCTCATTAATGGCATAATGATCAAATGTGGGTAACAAATGTACATAGTTAATACCCAGTTCCTTTAAATGATCCATACCAGTGGAAATACTATCCGGCCCCTTGGTACCGTTTTCCACCAAACCAAGATAGGTGCCTGGCATGCTTGATCCCGATTGTGGGTGAATGGTCATGTCGCGAATATGCAATTCATAGATGATTGCTTCATTAGGATAATTAAGTCTTGGTCCTTTATCCTTATCCCATCCTTCAGGATCGGTACTTTTTAGGTTGAGCACCATAGCTCTTTTGCCATTTACCCCAACGGCCTGAGCATAAATTCCCGGGGTTTCATCGAGCCATTTGCCGCCAATCATCACCTGATAGGTGTAATAGGTTCCATTAAGATCCTGGTTAATGGCTAATTTCCATATACCGCTTTGATCAAGTTCCAAACTGTGTTCGCTCTCAGGTATACCTCCAACACTCGTTTCATACAAGAACAAGCGAACATCTTCCGCATTTGGAGACCAGATCTTAAATATAGTCACCTTCTCTGTATAGTCTAACCATAAGTCGGCTTTGGCAGGTTGCAAAAAACTCTTGGATTTTTCCGGGGTATTGTTCTTATCAGAACAGGATATAAGCATAGCTATCAAAAGAAAATATAAAATGGGTTTTATCTGGTTGCACATCGGCTTTTTAGTTTATTGCAGTTTAGATTCTTAACGATCGTCCTCATATAATCTTAACCTACTTTGTATTCGGTTTAATTTATTTTGTAATTCTTCAACCTTTTCAAGCAGGTTCAAAACCACATCAACACCCTCAATATTTACATTTAACTCCCTATGGATCCTTATGATTCTTTCTACCTCAATTAGATGATCTTCATGCAAATACATGGTATTCTTCACGGAAACGATTTCAATCAATCCAATGTCATTTAATTCTTTAAAAAAAGAAAATTCTGCATGATACAATTCACAAAGATGAAGAACGGGAACATATTTTTGAGTATCCATAATTATCTCAATTTTGACAATTCATTAAACAATTCCTTTTCTTTAGATGTCAGGTTAACAGGAGTTTTAACAGCAAAGGTGATGATCAGATCTCCAAACTTACCTTCTTTTTTGTACACAGGAAACCCTTTTCCTTTGAGTTTCACCTGGGAGCCGTTTTGAGTCTCAGGTGCGATTTTAAGTTTTACCTTGCTATCAAAACTATCGATCACCAGTTTTCCCCCAAGTATGGCTGTATAAAGATCAAGGTCAACATTGGTATACAAATGATTACCATCTCTTTTGAATTTGGTATGATTGTCTATTTCAAAGGTAATGTTCAAGTCACCTTTAGGACCTCCATTGATTCCTTCTCCCCCGTAACCTTTAATTTTTATGGTTTGACCATTTTTAACCCCTGCAGGTATTGTTAACCGGATATTCTTACTATTCACAGTAAGGGTGCGCTTATGGGTATGATAGACATCTTTAAGATTCAAGCGCATTGTCGCCTGAAAATCCTGCCCTCTGAATTTTACACTCCCCTGACTTCTTCCTCCTCCTCCGAACATAGAGCCGAAAAAGTCTGAGAAGTCTTCATCTGAATACCCTGATGATCCAGGCCGCTGGTACGTTTGCCGTGACTGATCTCTTTGGCGTGCTTTTTCAAATTCTTCAGCATGCTTCCAGTCTTTGCCATAGGTATCATATTTTTTCCTGTTCTCAGCATTGCTCAACACCTCATTTGCCTCATTGATCTCTTTAAATTTTCGCTCGGCCTCCTTGTCTTTCGGATTTAAATCAGGGTGGTATTTACGAGCCAATTTTCTGTAGGCCTTCTTGATATCAGCTTCAGAGGCCTTCTTAGCAATACCTAAAATTTTATAATAATCGATAAAATCCATTTCATACTAAATTTTCAAAATCCATTTATCATTCAAACAGATTTTCCTGTATTTACTTAAATAAATTCAAGCCTAATAAAGATAGTCATATTTTCAAACAGAACCAAGCTCAATATCGATCAGTATGGTTAAGTAAATTACACTTCAGGTGAATCTATTCTGCACTATTTGGAGGTGTATGTTCCATGATATAATCAGTAATCAGGTTATAGAGATGCTTTCTTGTATTTTCTCCTTCCTTAATGCTATGAGATCGATTCGGGTAAGACATCATTTGGAACTTCTTATTCTGTTTGATCAGCTCATTAATCAGTAACTCGGCACTTTGGTAGTGCACATTGTCATCAGCAGTTCCATGAATAATTAATAAATTACCCTCCAGGTTTTTCGCATAATTGATTGGGGCTCCCTTTTCAAAATCTTCCATATTCTCTTGAGGCAATCCCATATAGCGTTCCTGATAGATATTGTCATAGACCAATTGGTTCGAAACAGCCGCCACTGCAACACCTGTTGTGTAAATTTCTGGATATTTAAACATCAGGTTCAACGTCATGGTTCCTCCACCACTCCAACCCCAAACACTTGTTCTATTGGTATCAAGGTAGTCAAGTTTCAAAATCTCTTTAGCCGCCAGTCCCTGATCTTTGGAATTGATTCGTCCCACCTGCCTGTAAATACTTTTGCGCCATTTACTCCCGTTTAAGCATGCTGTACCGCGATTGTCCATGTCAATGACCACATAGCCTTTTTGAGCCATCATAATGTTCCACAATCCAACCTGGGTATCAGTCGCTACCTGCCCCCATGGTTCTCCATAGACATGAAAAAGAACCGGATACTTTTTACTTGCGTCAAAATCAACCGGAAGTACCATACGTACATCTATTTCAATTCCTTCTTCGGTGGTTACTTTGCTAAACTTTACCTCAGGAAGTGAAAGCGTCTGCAATTTCTGGGCGTACGCTTTATTGTCAACCAAAGTTTTAAGGGTCTTATGATCAGGAAGACTTATGAATCTTTCTGTTCTTGGGCTCTGTGTATTTTGATGCGTGTGTATGGCATACTTACCATTTGGTGCAATATTGTAATTGTTCACGCCACTAAAGCTTTGAGGAGTGAGTCTCTTTTGTTTTCCTTTTCCCTGAAGATCGGTTTGAAAAAGATAGCGTTGCGTACCATTCTCAGGGGAAGCCATATAGTAGATATTCTTTTTGGTTGGCACGCGCATCGAAGCTATATCATAGTCAAAAGGAGTAACCAAAGTCTGTTCACCACTAGCTAGATTTACTTTATAAATATGTCGCCAGGCATCATTTTCGGTCATTCTCAAAAAAGACTTTCCCTCATCGGTCAGGGGCAGGTCATTACTTCCCCAGGCATCGGATGAAACGTCGGGATAATTCAATTCTATAAAAGTTTCTTCTTTTTCTGTATATATCTTTCGCAAGGTTTTGCTGGAGGGTTCATAAGACCAAACAATCAGTTGGTTTTGATGTCGGTTCATCTGCTGAATCAACAAAAGATCATCATTATCCCATTGAATTCCTGGAATATAATTTTCTCTTTCTCCTCCTTCCAGAGGAATCCAGTATGTTTTATTATTCGATAGGTTGATGACACCAATCTTGGTTGCTGAAGGCTCCTGCCCCACTTTTGGATACTGAACCGGTATGGGTTTTGAGTAGATGGAATCTGTATTATTGATCATATAAAAAACACCTGTATCACTTGCATCCATATGCCAGAAAGCCAAATGCTTATCCGAGGGACTTATTGTAAAACCATCCCGTTTACCAAATTCTTCTTCATACACCCAGTCAAAGGTTCCGTTGATAATGTCGCCGGTACCATCCAAAGTCAAGGGTTCAATTTTATTTGTTTTAAAGTTCTCTTTGTAGATGTTGAATTTATAAACATAAAAAACCTCAGCATTATCAGAGGAGAATTTTGCAAACATCAAAGAAGACGAATCTAAAGAAGCACCCAGTTGTTTTAAATCACCTGACGTGAGGTCATATACCCAGTAATCTCCCTTGGTATTTGTTCTCCACACCCTGCTTGAATTCGTAAAAATTAGCACCTTGCTTCCATCCCGGCTAAGTGAAAAACTTTCCACAGGGAGAGATCCGTCTGTTATTTTTAATGACTCAGCCGATACATATACACTCTTTTCCTGAGTCTTACTATCATAGCGCATTAATTGATCTGCCCCCTCAATTTTATCTGACTTTTCTATGATCACATAGGCATCACCATCTTCTATCCACTGAATCTTTGGTTCAGCCTCAAGGTCAAATTCTCCAGAATAAATTCTGTCTAAATCAAGTAAAGCCTTATTGCCTTCCTGCTGGGCTTGAAGGAAAATGAATTGAAAAATAAATAGAAGGCTTAGCCTTAGGGTTGTTGATTTTTTCATCTTAATTATGTCTTTATATTTATCTATTTTACTATACGAATATTCTTATATATTTTCCTAATTATGGATACTTTATTATTACTCGATTTGCAATTTATACTTTAACAATAACCCGCTGAGGTCGGACCTTAAAAATTTCGACTGCTTTACACGATTCTTCTCGGGGTCGATTATAAAATTCTCAGCTCCCCGAAAATCAGTTTTTTCAAGATTACTCCCTTCGAACAGAGCGGCCTCAAGATCACTATTTTTAAAGCTGGAAGAATCGAGATCTGCCTCAGAAAAATCCACATGATGTAAATGGCAATCGATAAACTTCGTATTTCTCATTTTTACCTGATAGAAAGAACTGTTATTCAAAGTGCAATTGTCAAAGTGAACAGAAAGTCCAAATTTATTACAATTCTCGAATTTTAAGCCAAGCATTTTGCAATCTGTGAAAGAGGCTTCCTGAAATAAGGTTCCATTAAGACTTGCCAGGCTAAGGTTGCAATCTATAAATTGACAATCAATAAAATCCATTAAAGAGAGATCTGAATCCGAAAAATCACAGGCCTGAAAGGTACAAGCTTCGTAATCTGCCTCTACCATCTTTTCACCTGAAAAGTTTTTTCTTTTAAAAGTTTCCTCCTTAAAATATTGTTCCTTCATAATGATTTCAATACAGTTCAATGATTAACTAAGGTACAGATTGCAAAGATAAGCTTGCTTTTTTCACTTGGTCTCCTGAAACTATAAGATCAATGTTCCCTTCAAGGTCGGTTGATTGCACAAGTACGACTAATTTTCCGCTAAACAGTTTCATAGTCGGTACATGGAACAATTCAAGTGAAGTCGCATCGCCGTTGCAGGCTGCCCTGTACGTTCCATTTCCCTTTACTTTGAATTTCAATTGCTTGCTTGCCGTAGGGCAAAATATTCCATTTTTATCCACTACCGAAACTGTGACAAAAGCCAAATCTTTACCATCAGCTTTTATAACAATACGGTCAGTCTCAAGTTTTATCTGATAAGGCTTTCCTGCTGTATGTATTTCCTTTGTAAGCTTTTCTTTACCATCTTTATCAAATGCAACCACCTTGATTGTTCCTGGTTCGTATTTCACATCCATCCACATCAATCGGTAACGGTTTTGAGGGCTCGAATTATTTTTCTTCTGAACTCCCATACTTTTGCCATTGACAAAAAGTTCAGCACTGTTATAATTCGTATATACAAAAACCGGTGTAACTTTTCCTTCTCTTCCCTCCCAGTTCCAGTGTGGTAAAATATGTAAGGTTTCCTCCTTTGTGTTCCAGCGGCTGCGGTATAAATAATACCTGTCTTTTGGCAAACCTGCCAAATCACAAATACCAAAATAGGAGCTTCTCGAAGGCCACATTTCATCATAGGGGGTTGGTTCTCCCAAATAATCAAAACCGGTCCATACAAATTCACCGATCACCCAGGGTTTATCGTCTTGTAACACAAAATCATCGTCTGGTAAATTCGACCAGTCACAGTATTCCAAATCATATGAAGAAGATTGAAAATCATCATATTGCTTCATTTTAGCCTTTTCGACCGGAAATTTATAAACACCTCTGGAACTTACCGTTGAAGCTGTTTCAGATCCCAAAAGAAAACCTTGTGGAAATCTTTTATAAGCTTCTTCGTATAAATGCAATCTGTAATTAAGACCGGGTACGTCCAATAACGCTCCAAAGCCTGATTCCATGGTGGCCTGTACCTGATCCATTCCAACGGTTACGGGCCGGGTGGGGTCTTCCCTGTGAAAAATATCCTGTAACCATTTTGCTCTTTTCGCTCCCTCAGTCCCCCATTGATCAGGAACTTCATTACCTGAACTCCACATCACTATACAAGGATGATTTCTTGTGGCATGAATCAAATTTACAAGATCCTTTTCAGCATCCGTTTTAAAAAATCTATTATAGCCATTCTTCACTTTGGGCTTGGCCCATTCATCAAAACTTTCGGCCAAAAACATAAAACCCATTTCATCGCAAAGTTCCAATTGTTCGAGGGAAGGCATGTTATGGGAACTTCTTATCGCATCAACGCCCATATCTTTCAAAATGCTTAATTGTCTTCTTAATGCTGCAGTATTTACGGCAGTTCCCAAGGGCCCTAGATCATGATGTAAACAAACCCCTTTGAATTTTCTAACTTTTCCATTCAGGCTAAATCCATTTTTAGCATCATACCGAATCGACCTGATACCAAATCGTTGCCTAATTTCGTCTTTGAGCTTGTCACCTTTAAACAATCTTGAAACCGCTGTATAGAGATAAGGGCTTTCAGGGCTCCATAATTTTGGATTAGGAACAGCTAAATTCTGTTCAAACTCATTTCCAAAAAGATGATTTGAGCTATTGCTGGCAATCGTGTCATTATTCTTATCCAGAATATGCGTCACCAGTGTCAACTGCTCACCACTCACTTTGGTTTTTATAGTTACTTTGGCAAGCGCATCGGATATAAAAGGGGTGGTAACAAAAGTGCCCCACTGCGCTATACTTTCGATATCTTTAACGATCAAACTGACTTTCCTGTAAAGTCCTGCTCCGGGATACCAGCGTGAGGACAGTTCACTGTTTGTCAATTGAACGGCAAGGGTATTCTTTCCCTTGCTCACATAATTTGTTATGTCAAAATAAAAATAGCTGTAGCCATAGTTCCATTCTCCAACCTTTTCACCATTTACATATACTTTGGGCTCACTCATGGCTCCCTCAAATAAAAGGATGGCTTTTTTTCCATCTTCAAATGCGGGCAAGTCAAATTCATTTCTGTACCAGGCTTGTCCGATATGTGGTAAAGCTCCGGTTCTACCTGTTTTTTCCGTGGCTACTTCTTCACCATTCTGCTCAATACGGACCAACTGCATGTCTACCTCTTTATCAAATGGACCATAAATGGCCCAGTCATGAGGCACCGTAACATGTTCCCACTCACTGTCATCAAAATCAACTGAATAGGCCTGCTCATCAGTACCTTTTTGAAACCTCCAATCAGTATCAAGTTCCATAATAGTTCTTACTTGCGAAAATACCATCATCGGCAGCATCAAAATTATAACTGGAAACGCTATACATAAGTTGGGACGTTGCATTAATCTGAAGTGTTATAGTTGATACGATCTGTTGCTATATTGAAACATAAAATTCTCTATAAATATATCATCTATGAGCAATGTATCCTAAAATTTAATTCAATTAGATGATTATTTTTCAATGATCCATAAAGGAATCCATTTTCATCAAAGGCAGGTACCGGCCTTTCGGATAGCTTTCCACTTTGTCGAAGGTTCTAAAACCCTGTTTCTTATAAAATAACACTGCATTGGGATCGGCTGTGACCCATATTGACCTTTTATTTAAATCCAGTTTTGAAAGCATTTCTTTTAAAAGCCTCTTTCCATATCCCTTTCCAATAAATTCAGGCAATATCCAAAGATGCATCACTTCATAATGATCTCCTTGATCTATTATACTGCAGAATCCTATAATTTTAGACTGAAGCTCCAAAACGAGTACTTCCTGAGCCTGAAGATCCCTCTCTGTCAAAGTCAGATCCTCCGTCCAGCGCTCAATCCATTCCTCAGGATATCTCCAATGCCTTTTTGAGGTCACACTGATATAATTGAGTTCTGATATATCTGATATATTCGCCTTTCTAAATTTCATTTGTCAAGAACATTAAACATTTCAATAGTATTGTCTAGGCTTAACACCTATAAAATCCATTTATTCATACATCATTTAACCTAGTTGACTTGTTCTAGCCTAATTTTCCATAATACAAAACATCCACCAATTCACCAGACGAGGTTTTATAATCCCTTCTAAGTGTTCCTTCTATTTCAAAGCCGCTTCTTTCGGCAACCTTTCTGGCCGGAAGATTGCTTTCATGGGTTCTTAAAAACAGCTTCACAAAACCGTGGTATTTAAAACAATAGCGGCAAAACACATCCAGCGCTTTTGATGTGATTCCTTTTCCGGTATAGTCGGTATCTATAAAAAATCCAATCTCCGATTTAGGAACCCTCCAATCGATATTTTTAAGATCAATAAAGCCCATCATCCTTTTAGAATGATTGTCAACGACTACATAGGCAAAGTAACTTTTGTCTTGAATTCCTTCTTCCATTTCTTTCAAAAAAACAGCTGTTTCATTCAGGCTTTGTGTTCGAGAAATCGTTCCTGCAAAGAACCTTTCCAACCTCTTCCTGTTTTTTTGAACCATGTTGAAATAAGCCTCAATATCTTGAGAATTTACCAGTCGTATATCATAGTTTTCAAACTTCATGGTGCTAAGATATCCATAATATAGGTAAATTTATAATCGAAAAACATCATTCATCCTCGCTATTCTAAATCCCTTTTCCAAAACAGTTTTAGTGGCTGAACTTTCTGGATTCAATATGGGGTTGGTATGGTTAAAATGAATAAAAATGATCTTATTTTTTTCTTCAGGTTTCAGGCCTTCAAACTTTTTCATGCTTTCGACTATAAAGGGATGAGGAATCTCTGAAATATCTCTATTATTAATCTCTTTCCCATCGAAAAACGTCGCATCAAGAAAAGCGTAATCTACTTTTTTTACTTCTTCAATAATGTCCAGGTTCCATTTTTCCCATTTATCAATATCAGGGATAAATAAGGCGCTCTTTTGAGGGCCAGTAATTATATAGCCTACTGTTTCTGAATATTCATCCCGATGAGGTACCTGAAGGGGTGTCACCTTTAAAGAAGAAGTCAGGGAAACTGATTTTTTATTTGCCATTTCATGTAGCAATATATTGTGATTGGAAACCAATTGACTCCAGGGCCCGTTTTGCTCCAAAAACAGTTTCATTTTGGGCATGGCATATACCGTGACTTCCTTTGCATTAATAGCTTCTTTTCCCAAATACATTAACCCTGTATAATGTCCGATATGGGCATGGGTAAGAAATATGCCGTCAGGAGTTTCATCAGTATCGTCTGGGCCAAATTGTTTAAGCGCTTTAATTTGTGTGGTCATATCTGGTGTTGCCTCAAAAAGATATTTGGTCTTGTTTTGAGTATCGATCAGTCCAAGTGAAACGACTTTTCTACTGTGATCATTATTCTTATATAAATCAGCACAACATACCTTATTACATGCGATATGAGGAGATCCGGCATCCTGAACAGTTCCCAAAACGATCAAAAAAGTTCTTTCCTTTTCTATGGTTTTGGGAAATGAATCTTCAAACTGATGGTTTTGACCCTGAGCCAATACAGCAGATCCAATAAGAATCAAAGTACAAAATTGAAAGGTGGCCCAATGGCTCAGCAATTGAAGTCTTATACCCTTTGATGAATACTTTAGTTTGTTTGATTTCTTCATACTTGCTTCGTTTGGGCCTTTTTTTTTACAAATCCAGTATCTGTTTAAATTCAACTTCAGATACATTGAGTAGTCCTGATTTTGGCAGTCTTTTGGTGAGTTCTCTCCAGTTTTCATCTACAGAAAACACTTCTTTGAAGATGGGAAGCGCCTCAGCCAATTTTTTGTTGTTTGCCAAGGTTACAGCCTTCCAGTATTTCATTTCAAGATTATCCGGAAACATTTGTTCTGCAGCGGCATATTCTTCCAGGGCCAGGGCCATATTGTTTTTTTCCATAGCTACGTCTCCTCGGTTCAGGTGATCATAAGCTCTGTGTACTTTTAGTAATCTTTGCAATTCCAATAAGGGTTCCGCATGGTCATCAACGCGTAAATCTACTTTTTTATCCATCCATGATTTCTCAACTGGTTTTGCATTCACAACGATCAGGGCCGCAGATTGCTTGCCCCTTATGTCACCTCCCGCTTCCTGAGCGGCTAAAAGCACTTTAACCACCCTTTCTGCCAGGGGCAAATCGGAATTTTCTTCAAAGGCTTTAGCCATGGCCGGAACAATGTTGTCATTAAGCATCATATTGGCTTGAACCGAATAATTGTCGCCAATAATATGGCTGGCTGAAACGATACATTTTTCTCCAGTATAGGCTGAAACCATTCCATTGGCATCAAGCATAGCAACTTGGCGCACATCCTTTCCTTCATCCTTAGCAATTAATAATTCAAGTGTCTCAACTGCGTTTGTACCTTCTTCCATCAATTGTAAGCCATCTGGTCCATAAGCCGGATTCACAAATGACTGTGTAGCGACAACACCCACGCCTGACTTACCCCATGACACAATTGTACCAACTGAAAACCAATGACTTTGAACGCCAACCGCCATTTCACCTGTCACTGCATCTCTTGCAACAATTGAAAATGTATGGGCAAACTGATCTTTATAAACTGTTTGGGCTACTGTGTCTTGAACTAGTAAGAAGATGAAAAAAAGTAATAGAAATCTGAATGCTCGAATTTTCATAAGGTTGGTTTTATAGGATTTTTGATAAATATAACAAATCTTTAAAGCCGAAAAAAACTTAAGGGATCAGCAGCAAAAGATATCCCAAAAGTCCACCGGCTAAAATGACCCAAAAAGGACTTATCCTTTTAAAAATAAAGATCACGAAAATACTGAGTCCCATCAGTAAGGCAGCGCGCCAATCAAAGGCCAATTCATAGCCAAATTTTAGCGTAACAGCAATCATAATTCCTACAGCCCCGGCATTTACGGCATCCAGAAACCTGGAGAGCAAGACTGATTTTCGCAATAACGGTATCAACTTCACCAGGATGCCCACCAGAAAAAAAGAAGGAAGGAACATGCCAAGGGAAGCCCATAAAGCTCCTGAGATTCCATTGAGTTGGTATCCAACAAAGGTTGCTGTGGTTAAAACAGGGCCTGGGGTAAATTGACCAATGGCTATGGCATCCAAAAGTTGCTCTTTGCTTAGCCAACCCAGTTTTTCTACCAATTCTGCGTCTATATAGGCAATCAGCACATAGCCACTGCCAAACAAGACTAAGGCAATTTTTAGAAATGCCAGGAAAATCGAATGATTCCCTATGGCTATTCCCACAGGTTTTGTAAGCATCAAAATAGGGCTTAACATGGCCATTTTTCCATTTTTATCTTGTAAGCTTAGCCAAATCATTCCGATTATTCCACTTCCTATGATCAATAGAAATTCATCCATTCCTATCAAAGATAATCCGGTGACTAATAAACCAATCAATGCCAGTTGCCATGTTTTAAATGCCTTTTTACCCAATTTATAACTTGCATTCAAAATAATACCAATAACAGCGGGTTTAATTCCATAAAAGAAGGGGGCAATCGATGGTATTTCTCCATACTTTCCATAAACTATGGCCAGAATCAAGGTAAAAAATACAGCCGGCGCTATAAAAGCAATTCCTCCTATCCATAAGCCCCACCAGCCGGCCCTTACATGACCACAATGCATGGTCATCTGTGTAGAATTCGGTCCGGGAACAAGATTAGTAGCCCCAACCATATCTAAAAAATACTGCCTGCTCATCCATTTCCTTTTGGTCACAACTTCATCTTCCATCATTGAAATATGCGCGGCCGGACCTCCAAAGGCAATACATCCAAGTTTCAAGAAAAGCAGGAATACTTCTTTGATATGTTTTGATTGGTTTGCCATATAAATACACTACTGGTCCTACTCAAATTTTAATTGTTTAATCCTTATACAATTTTAATTGCCACATACTAAATACAGCCAGGATCAATTCTCCAAACAAACCGAACACAAAAAGCAGGGAAGGGATTCCGTCAATGATCAAACTTATCATTCTTCCCGCACCCAGACTTCCCATAAAAACTGCAGCTAGAAGACTTGCAAATTTCCAGTATTCAGATCTTAATACACCTAAAATCCAAATTCCTGAAACACCCAGATATAAGCACATAATGGCCCTGAAGACATTTTTTAGGTCAACGGAGTCTACCGAAACATCCAATAGCAAGGGTAAAACTTTTTCAGGAAACAACCCGTACATGAAGGCAGCCGGTATAAGCACTGCTATCGAAATAAGCAGGTGAAGGTTTTTTCTATTCATGAATTTGTTCAAAATCAAATAATTGCGATCTTTATTGGAAGTGTTTATTTGGTAATTATATCCAGGTCAGCATTTTTCCCGGTCATCTGCCAATGCCCAAGCGATATAGGAATATTACCAATTGAATTTAATTGATCAAAAAAGTCTCTTAAGTGAAACTCTTCTGAATGCAATTCTTTTAAACGGGCATAATCGGCCATCGCATTTTCCAATAGGTACTTTCCAGTAATATAACTCGTACCATATCCGGGTTGACGTAGGTACAAATGCTGTTCAAAAATAAGCAATTCCTTTTCTGTTTTCATCCAGCCTCTCGGTGTGTATTCAGAATGAATGGCTCCGGCCTCTTCCATGGTCATGTCATTGGCATGTGCATAGAGCGACCCCAAACCTCTCGCCGCACGTTGAGCGATCATGATATAGACGATTTCCCTTACCCTGGGATCATCATCATATAATCCTGCTTGCATAAAGATCTCTTCAACAGCCGTTGCCGTTCCTTCATTTCTGGAATCAAATATATTGTACAATAATGGACCTCTTCGAATGATACTTTTATGTGGTTCTTCAATCATCCTTGCCAATTCAAACCAATGATACCAGTGGGAATAAAGAGGTCTTGCATCATAATGCATCCCGATAGTGAAAAAATTACGCTGTTCTTCGGGTTGATAATTTCCCATTTGTTCTCTCATTGCCGGTTCAAAATAGTCTTTTACTGTAAGCACCTGTCCATCTTCCATAAAGCGCATCAGGCTTTGAACTGCTTTCTCTGAAAGAAGCTGAAAAGCCTCTGGAGAATCGGCTGCAAGAAGTGGAGGCAAATCACGATTCCTGTGTTCTTCCAATATTAAAGAACTCCAAGCTCTGGCCAATTCATTCTTTAGAAGCATCACCTCATCCTCCCAGGTCAAGGGAACAAGATGCACATGTTGCAGATACCAGCTGTAGTTTTCCTTACCAATGCCCGAAGGACCGGTTTTTGACTCAGCTTCAGTCTGCAACCAGGAGATCAATTCATCCGTGGTTTCAAGGGCATCATTTACGGAAGACACTAAATCCATATCATCTCCCACCCCTGGTTTATTTAGCAGTTCCTTTAAATCCAACCTTTGTTGTTTTATGTCTCGGATACCGGTAACCCAAAGATCTCTGGCATTTCCGGTTAAATTGATTTTGGCCTGCTGATTCAATGCTGGAATAACGTTAAGGTCACGTAGCAAAAGGCTTCGCTCTTCCTGACTCAAGGGAAACGTATAGGTCCAAATTTCAGTAGTCATATGATGGGTTGGTCCCTCATGAGCCGGAACATCGCTGCGATATGTAAAGGTCGATTTATAAAAGGCTGGATCCCTGACCCAGGGTTTTAAAATTCGGTCATTAAAGTCATAGCCATTCATTTCGGCCCAAACAATCATCCAATCAACTTTTTGGGCTACGGGCCAGTTTGAGGTATCGATGTGCTTCAGAGCTTCCTGAAGTCTTAAAAATTCTGGGCGCCTTTTTTCAAAGCTTACTGCCGTATAATTGGGAGCTCCATCCAATAAGGGAGGTTTTTCAAAGGCTCTCCATTCTTCAAATAAACCTTCCAGGTCTTCATATTTGTTTTTTTGATACTCAATTTTTTCACTTTCAATAGTATTCTTTTCACAGCTGGTAAAACATACGGATAAGACCAGGATCGTTATAATTAAAGCAATTTTCTTCATAAGACTAAGGAGGTAGTTTGATTTGTACTATCTGATAAACTGTTTTTGAACACAGACCTTAAAGCTACGTAATTTTTGAATTTCCTTATTCTAAAAATAAAGTGCCTTTTATCAAGGGAACTAGTTCAATTCATTAAGAAGTAATTCAGTCATTTCAAATCTTGAAAACTCACCTGTGTTGCTCAATAGAATAATGGTAATTCCAGTATCCGGCTGTTTTACGAACATCGAATAGAAACCAAAATCAGTTCCAGGATGGTAATAAATTGAATGTTTTTTTGAAACTGAAAACATATACCCGTCAATCAGCCATCCATAACCATAATAAGCGTCCATATCACTGTATTCAGCTCGTGGCTTTAATAATTGACTGATCCCTTCTTTTGAAAGTAGCTGTTCCCCATCTAAAGCCCGACTCCATTTGAGCAAGTCGTCTGTTGTAGAAGAGATCCCTCCTGCCCCAATAACGTTTTGTTTTGCATAAGCTGGTTCTGGCTTTCCATACATGTAACCTGTCGCAAGGTTCATCGAATCAAGCGGGGCTCCAAAATAACTGTGCTCCATTTGAAGTGGATCAAAAATAGTTGCTTGTAAAACACTTGGAAAATCTTTTGTGGTAATCTTCTCTATAATAACACTCAAAATCACATAATTAGAATTGGAATATTCAAACTTTGATCCCGGATCAAACTCTAATGGATCACTACAGAATAAGGTCACTAATTGATCTGTTGTATACGTATTTGTTAAAATCTTTGTCAAATATTCCTGATTCGTAAGATAATTCGAAATTCCTGATTGATGGCTTAAAAGCTGACTTATTGTGACATTGGGATTGGAATAATCTGGCAGATAGGTTTTAATGGAGTCGGTATATTTTAGTTGACTCTCCCTTTCAAGTTGAGCGACAAGCATGGCCGTAAAAGTTTTACTGACCGAGCCAATTCGGAATTGGGATTCCTTCTTATTATGGGTTAGTTTATTATTGTAGCTTTTTTGAAGTAAGACCTTTCCTTGATGGCTTACCAGGGCATTTCCATTGAACAAATCTTTTCTATTATAAAAACTCAAGATAGAATCGACCCTCAGTGTCAAGTTTTTTGGCAATTTTGACAATCGGCCTTCAAGCTCCATTTTTAGATCATTGGCCTTGTTATTGGCTTCTAATTTCCTTGAGATTTCGTTAAAATCTGACGTTGGAAGAACAATGGTATAATTTTTCCAGAAATCAGGATCATACGAAGAATTTTGCTCCTCAATCAATCTGTTTTGTCTCAAAACTTCCTCTTTAGAAAATGGAAAAACACTGTCAGTTTCAATTTTTGTAATCAAATAATCTACCCTTGTATCTGCCTTAAAGTTGTAATGATCTCTTTCACTTTTGAAAGTCAACGTGGCATCATTGCCCACATTGTTTAAAAAATATGTATCTCCTAACTTTTTATATTGAATTTGATAATTATCTCTGCTCATTGTGATGCGAATACCCATGATTTTCATCATGGCTCTTAAAGCAGCATCTCCGAACTTATGGTACTTTATTCCCTTCTCACTAAGTCCAAAATCAAAATACACAAAGGCCAAACTCTCTTTGTCAATCAGCAGATAACCTTTTAAACCAGATTTCTTTAGTTGCTTTTGATCAAAAGATATTCTGTATGTTTCCTTCCCATCGACTTGCTCTGTTCCTTCGATTTTAAAACTGTGACGGTTGAGACTCTTCTCATCCAGCAAGTCAAAAGCTCCGATATGCTGAACAATGTCAAACGCAATTAAACTGTTCGGCCTAAGTCCAAGATCAATGCCTCTTGATGCCTTTTCATCTTTAATGGCTCTCATTTTTTCGAGTCGGAATTGTTGATCTGACTCGCCAACTTTCGATTGATAAATATCAAATACTGCCTCTGATAAATGAATATATTCATTGTCTTTTTGCGAGGTAACTCTATAAAATCCTGTTGACGTATATGCTTTCTGCCTGTAATTTTGTGGAATTCTTTCAATCGCCTTTTTAACAATCGTTTCGGCTGTAAAACCCGTAATAACAACCTCTTTTAAACTTGTTGTATTCTCTTCCATAGAAATAATAAGAGGTTGACTAAGCTCCTTAAGAGCTAGAGCCTTTGATTTGAATCCGATAAATGATATAAACAAACTGTCGTGAAGCGCTTCTTCAGGAATGATTAATCTAAATGCACCTAACCTATTGGTCATGGTCCCGATACCGGCGCTTTTCACAAATACGTTTGCATAAGGCAAAGGTTCTTGATTTCTATGATCTTGTATCGCTCCCTCAACCACCAAATGTTGAGCTTTTCCACTGAATGCAAAAAAGACTAATAAAAAAGTAAAGCAAAGAATTTTATTCATATTATTTTTTCATGTAAAAAGAATTTCAATGAAGATATTTTTACACATTGAAAAATATGAATTAAAAACTAAATGTATGATCCATGGAAAAAAGTTTACGTAAATCTTAACATTTGAATCAAGCAGTTAAAAAGTTTTAAAGGGGAGAAACTCAAAATGGAGACAGCCTTTTACCTATAATAAATACAAGGTGAAGATTAATTCATATAAATGATATTTAAAAAAAATGTAAATAAAACTTTACATTTAATAAAGTTTACTTATATTTGTGTCAAGTTAACATTACATAATATCAAATACTATTTACAAATGAAAAAAGAAGATTATCACGCACAAATCAAAAAAAACACAATAAATCTGGCGATCTATACAGCTGCATGGACCATTACTATGGCTATCGCCGCCTTTGGCCCCAAATTTCTCTGGGAAGGAAACAAGACCTTTACTTTAATAGCTGTCATCGTAAATGCCGTATTCGGGGTTTTCATGATTCTGGCCAATATCAATCACTTAAATGGCTTGGATGAGCTTCAAAAGAAGATACAATTGGAAGGAATGGCACTCGCACTTGGCGTTGGAATCGTTGGAGGATTGAGTTATTCTCTTTTGGATACGACGAATCTTATTGCTCAGGATGCTGAAATTTCAACTCTGGTCATTTTAATCGCGCTTACCTATATGGTAAGTATTATCATCGGACAAAAAAGATACCTATGAAAAATCGACTAAAAGTACTTCGTGCCGAAAACGACCTGACTCAAGCCGACCTTGCCAATAAATTAGAAGTTTCAAGACAAACAATAAATGCCATTGAAAAAGGTAAGTTTGATCCGAGTTTACCTCTGGCCTTTAAAATTTCCAATCTGTTTAAAATGTCTATTGAGGAAATTTTTCAACAAGAATAATCTATTGATGGTTCTTTATGTTCAGATCAAAAGGAAAACAAAAGACAAAAGAATTATATTTAGGTATAATGCTTTTGTCTTTTAACGATATCTTATTATTCTATTTTAGACTCATCTATTTATCCTGATACGCACCCGACGAATAGGTCAACTCATAGCTATGCGTATAGATTTCAAATACGATTCCGAAGGGATCTTCCACATAAACCATTTTATATGGCTTTTCATTAGGGTAGTATTCTCGTATGGGCATACGCTGTTTCCCTCCGTATTCTACTATTTTGTCTACAAGGGATTCAATATTAGGATCCTGAACACAGAAATGAAACAGGCCCGTGTTAAAAGGTGAAAATTCAGGTTTTTTGTTCTTTGTGTCAGGGAAAGAAAACAACTCAATGCCAATGCCATCCGAAGTTGACATATGAGCAATTTCGAATGTATTCCAATTTTCGCCAAACACGTCTATGCACATTTGGCCAATGGCGGTTTCTCTTTCTTTTGTTACCGTTGAAGGCGACATGATTACATACCATCCCATCACTTCTTGATAGAATTCTACTGCTTTGTGAATGTCTGGAACTGTGATTCCTACATGCGAAAATGATCTGGGGTATTTCATTTCTTTCGTCATATTATATTTATGTTTAAATATACTGAAAGTTTATAGAAATTTTGTTCTCTTTCCTGATCAATAAATCATGTTTTTTACCAACATTGTTTTTAATACGAATAGCCCTTGATTGCAACTAGTCAACAATAGTATTTGAATGAACCCATAGAATCTTTAAAATTGAGTGTTATTTTTAATAGGAAATTGCTCCGGGATCTCATCCTTAGACTCCCCTAAATTCTGTCTCAGATCTATTTCAATTCCTCTTGCAATAGTAGAAATAGGAACGTCGTTGGCGGTTCCTTCAAAGGGATTTTCCCCTGTTCGGCCAATTCTTTCCATGGTGTGAAAAATCCAGGCTACAATCACATAAAAAGGAATTGATAACCAAACAAATAGTTTACCTATGACGGGGCTTTTCTCTAGCATTCCGGTTCCAATTTCGGCAAATTGCGGAACAAGAGCTAAAGGCAGCATTAAGACAAAAATCCACATAAAAAAGTGATTCAGTGTTGCAAAATGTCTGGGATAAGGGAAATTCTTAATCCTTTCACTCTTTCCCTGTAAGGAAAATAGCTCCTGGACTATTCCTTCTAATTCTAAAAAAGAAAATTCCCAAATCTGACCTTTTTCCTTTAGTTGTTTTAGATGATGAGATTGCAAGTATAACATTGCCGTTTGCTTATTGCTTTTACTCATCACATATGTATAATCACTTTCAGAAATAAGTGGTTTTATTTCATCCTTCATGGTTGAATCTTTCTCAGGCGGACGCATACCCCATTCCTGGTTCGTCTTGTGATTTACAGTTGTTTCCCAGGGCCTGGGTTCCCGCATTGCGTAGCGCAAAGCTGTCATCCAGGCAATATGCCTATAGGTTAGCGTTTTAATTTCTAATTCCAGTGCTGAGTCTTTCATCTGTGTTTGAGCATAGTCATTGTTCACCATATCCTGAACAAATACCCCGAAGGTCCTTGAAGTGTTTATAATTCCTCCCCAAATTTTTCTGGCCTCCCATATCCGGCCATAAGCGGCATTATTCTGAAATCCAATAACAAAGGCAACTGCTGTACCTATTAGCGCCAAAGGTGTCCATGGAATTTTTAACCATGTCAAATCCAAAAAATAATATATGGCTACCCAACTGCTAATTATGGCTAAAAATAATAGTGTTTCAAAGCGTGTCCACCAGGCCATTTGAAAAGTGGTGTACGTTTTTTTAATAAACATAGTCTGATTTTATGTGTGATTAATTTTTGTTTTATTTCCAGTAATTGTCTTAATCGTTGAAATTTTAAGCTTTGTTAAACCTATAAACAGCCTCCTTTATTCCTTAATTTGTTCAATCAGTTCAAGTCGTTTCACAATTGATTCTTTATCTAGAAGCGTTCCTGGCGATAACACCGCATTTGCACCAATTTTTGCACGGTCGCCAATCAAAGAACCAAATTTACGAACTTCAGTATTTATTTCGATCCCCTTATGGATAACAAATATATTCTTATTTTTTCTTTCATTATAATGATTTGCCGTTACTGACCCAGCTTCAAAATTAACAACTGCTCCAATGATGCTATCTCCGATAAAATTAAAATGTGCTATGGCACTATGCTCAAAAATGATTGACGTCTTTATTTCACAACCTGTTCCAATTTTTACATTATTGGTTAAAAATACGCCATTTCTCAAATAAGAATTTGCTCCTATAAAACAATTCTCTCCAATGATAAGGGGAGCTTTTAAATTCACGTTTGTTTCAATAAGAGCTGTTTTATGAATGGCGATTCCCTTATCAATACTATAATTACTATCCAACGTTTTGATTTTCTCTTGGATCAATAGATCTAAATTTTGAACTATCTCCCAGGGTTGTTTCTCGCCCTGTTTAATAAGTTTTGAGAAGTCAGCTATAAAATTGTTTATGACGATCATCTTTCGTAAAGTTCTATGGGTAAATTATCAGGGTCAACTATAAACGTGAATCGTTTTTTGGTAAATTCATCTATTCTTATGGGCTCTGCAGGGATTCCACTTTTCTCAAGCTCAAGAACACGTTGCTCCAAATGATCAACTTCAAAGGCCAGGTGACGCAACCCTAAGGCTTCGGGTTGTGTTAGACGACTGGGAGGATCTGGAAAAGAAAACAACTCAATAAGATACTGTCCATGCAGACTAAGGTCAAGTTTAAAAGATTGCCGGTCTTTTCGAAAAACTTCTTTTTCGATCTTAAAACCCAGTACATTTGTGTAAAAGCCTTTTGAAACTTCGTAATCTTTGCAAATGATGGCAAGGTGATGCAGTCTGTTTAATTTGATCATATTTTCAGTATTAGAGGCTAATTACAATAAAGCCCTTGAATTCATGCGCTTTAGCTTATTGCGCTTCCTATTGTTCCAAATCCTTGTTTTTCAAATGAATCCACCTCAAATCAGTACTATCAGGTCTTAATACACTTCCCAGAATCATTCCCGTACAACTGGCCAAAGTTCCATAGATTGTTGGGTGCACCCTGGTTTCAAACATATCTGATAAAAACCAGACTGTAAATCCTAGTACAATAGCCATCCAGGCTCCAAAAACGGATGACCTTCTCCAATAAAGACCAAAAGACAGTGGCGCCAGCAAACAGACCATAACAAGAACAGCGGAAGAAACCACAAGACCATGAATATTGGTATCGCTCAAAGCAAAAATACAGGAAACAAGTGCTATCAAAATCACACTGATCCTTGTAAATAAAAGCAAGCGTTTATCTGACATATTTGGCATATAGGGTTTTAATAAATTTTCTCCAATAATGGTAGCCGGAGATAACATGGCCCCACTCGATGTACTCAGTATCGCAGAGATAAGCGCTCCGAAAAAGAGCATTTGAATCGGTACGCTAGTGTATTGAGCTACCATAGCAGGTATTAAATTTTGTCCGTGATCATCTCCCATTAACTCAGGATGAAGTTTGGCTGCTCCGAGGCCAATTACAAGAGGCAAAGCACCAATCACAAATATGAGCAGGGCACTTAAGAACACCCCATGCTGCCCTGCTTTTTCCGATTTTGCCGAAAATACTCTTTGATAGATCTCCTGAGCGGGTATGGCCCCTATTCCAAAAGCCATCCACATGGCAATATAATCTGTCCAATTATATAAACCAGGATCAGGAAAAAACTGATAGAAATTCTCCGGTCTGTCACTAAAGATGGGTACTATCCCTCCTGTTTCATCCAAAACATTTAATAAAACAAGGAACAGCCCAATCACAATAAAAATACTTTGTAATAAATCAGTAAAAGTTACGGCCCACATACCACCGATATACGTGTAAATAACAACAATAAACGCGCCGAGGAAAATGCCGTTTTGTATAGAAATACCGATTAAAGAATGGAAGAGATAGGCCAGGGCAACAAACTGGGCAGCAATCCAAAAGAAATAGGTATACACATAAATTAAGGAAGTTACAAGTTCTATAGATTTACCAAAGCGCATCTTGAAAAAATCACCTAGAGTCACTATGTTCAAACGATACAATTGTCTTGCAAAAAAGAATCCCACAAGTATAAGACAGAGAAAGCCCCCAAACTGATCAGTAATAACACCCCTGATTCCTTGTTCTACAAAACGCCCCGGAACACCCATGATCAATTCTGGGCCAAACCAGGTGGCAAAAATCGTAACTCCAACTAAGGCCATGGAAAGACTTTTTCCGGCCAGGGTAAAATCATTCGTGGTTTTGACTTTTCTGGAGGCCCAAAACCCAATAGCGAGGGTCACCGCTATGTACAAAAATACTGAAGCAACAAGCATAGATTGGTTTAGTTGAAGCTAAAGGTAGGAATTTAAATTTTTAAGTGGCTCTAGGAAATTTAGTGGTAGTTTTCCGGATGCAGAGGCTCTAATTCAATACGCTCCAAGAATTATTGGATGACATATGTTAATAAATGCTTCTACCTCTTCTGTAGAAAAAATCTCGGGATAGGTCATCAATAAAAATTCCATCTCTTGATCACCTTCATTCAAAGGAGGTAATATATATTGATACTTATTCAGCTTGAAACCAACTCTTTGGTAAAATTTTATTCTTCTACTGTCAATCTCTGTATTTGGCAATTCAACTTCCAGAATAAATGGTTTCTTCTCATTTTCTATAAAATTTTCAAGTACTTTTTTACCCAGACCAGTATTTCTTTGATTCGATGAGATCGCAAAATATTCTATAAACCTGCAGTTGTCAAAATCCCACCAAAACAAAAACCCAATAAATTCCTGATCCAAAACAATAACATCAAAACTATAAAGTGGGTGCTTCATGATCTTGAGCTGTTTCTCCCGTGATCTTCTCATATGCAGTGGGAATGAATCCTTATATAATTCCCAGGCCCGCTCGAAAAATGGATCCGAACTATTTTCAAGTTTTACATGTTTCATGCTGATTATTATAAATGAATATTGTTGAAAGAATGAACTTTATGGCGCTAAAAAGCACCATCATTTAAATTGTTATTTTCCCTTTTAACAAAACAATTGTCTCAGTTGCCAGCCAGCATTTATCAATATTTACTATTTCTTTGCCTCAGGTTCTTTTATCCATTTTAGTCTTAGTCCAGAATTTGCCTCCTCCAAGGGTTGAAGTATCAGCGTATCTCCGCTAAAAACAAATCTTCTTTTAACCACCTCGTTCCATGCCCTGGGATTAGAATGTGAGAATCTTGCATGTTCAACAACATGCTGTTCTTTATCAATCTGATACTTTGCAAAATACACATAAGACTTGGTGAGATGTTTAAGCGCATCAATATGTATCGTATCTGTGAAATTCGGAAATCTCAGATCGGTATTTTGATAGCCTTTTGTAGTAAGATGAACCGACATATTATTTTTATCATCATAGAGAATATAGCCTTGCATACCATTTCTCCATTCGTTCCATTCTCCTGTTTCAGCATCTAGTTGCTCCATCACATACAGTGACCAAAGCCCGGCGAATTTATTGGTTTCTTTTTGTTTGATTTTCTGATTGCATCCAATTGATAGGCCTCCTATCAAAAGGATCAATACTATTTTGTTAACTTTCATAATGTTGCTATTCTTATACATTTATTAATCGTTGAAATCTTCTCATTTTAAATACTAAAACCCATCTTATATTCATCTTCCGAATAAAAATAATAAGGGTATATCAAATCGCTCATTCCAAATTCTGTAAAACATTTTATTTTCCCCACCGATTATTGAATTTACAGAAAGGTATATAAAACTAGGAAGTTAGATGTGAATTGTACAGAAAACTATGTCTTAATAACAAAAGTAATGAAGATAAGCCTTATTCCAGAAAATCGAATTACTTTTTCTTATCGAAATCCACTAAATAACCAATGGATGCACTGAAAAATCCTGTTGGGTCCAGATTAGGTTCTGTCTTAACCGGAAGAGGAAAATTAATATTATAGCCCAGTTCAAAATCCCATGATCTAGTGTACAATCTAAAAGGTAAGTTTATATAAGTATTTAACAGACCGAAAATGTCGTTATAAATATATTCAGTAGTTCCCGCATTTTGCTCCGAATTCAGTTGTTCTAAAGCAATTGTTTGTTGTGCAATTACTAAATTGAGTTGTGGTCTGAATTTTAAAACAAAATTGTTTTGCCTTAAGATAGTGACGCTTGCATAAGTACGTGATGTCATTTGGAAAGATTGATCTGTTCCAAATAAATACGATCCATATAGTTTTGTTCCTAGGGTTTGTTTTTTATTTCGTATTCCTAAACTTAAATCGAGAGAATTGGTAAATGCGTCCCATCCATCAGTATAAAAAAAATGTCCGTATCCAGCACTGAAATTAAAAAGTTTCTTTTTACCAATAGTATGATAGTAGCCAACATAAACATTGGTGAAATCCCAATTTGGACTATATTCTTCATAATAAACACCAGAAATACTTACGTTAAATCCTGATGAACTGTAATAAGCTATTTGTGGAACTATATTAAACTGATCGACTCCTGAATCACGACCGGTGAAAAAGGTGTTGCTGTGAAATGAAATGCTTGTGTAAATAAAATTATATCTGTTGAACGAATCTAAAATATCATCAACAAATTGTTGCTCGTTAAAAAGGAGGTCATCGAGAAGAAGGTCAATTTCATCTCCTTTCACTGGTTCCTGAGCGAATAAATTAGTGGTTGCCACTGAAATCAGCAGCAACCAAAATACTAGTAACCTTTTCTCGAATATGGAATGTTGAGGTTTCATTTTTAAATACCTCTATTTCTTACCATTTCCGTTTCCTCCTCCGTTTCCTCTAGGACGCTCTCCAGCCCCGCCAAAACCATTACCATTACCCATTTCACCTTGATCTCTCGATTGCCTGGTTTGCTGTACGCGCTCTCGTAACATTTGCCTTTGTTCTTTAGTTAATGAACGTCTGAATTGTTCTCTTACCTGTCGCAATTGTCCTTCTTGATTTTGAACCAATTGATTTTGTTCATTTGAGAAGCTTTCTCTTAACCCTTCTCTCATTTGTTCTCTTGTTTGAGTTTTGTCCTGAAGAATAGCTAACTGTTCTGCCGTTAACGAAGTCCTTAGTTGTTCACGGTTTTTTAACATTATTTGGCGTTGGGTTTGCAACATTTCTTGCTGCTTTAATGACAATTGATTCATAATTGGATCAACATCTGTTTCTTGAGCAATAAGAAAACTACCTGATGTTAAAAGTAATACAAAACTAAAAATAGCGATTAAGGTCTTTATGTTTATTGTTCTCATGACTAATAAATTTAAAAATTGATATTTGTTTTACCTTTTAGAACTCGAAATTTCAAATTAGTTTGTTACATGCTATAAAACTACATTCTCGATTAGGCTCGAATCCAGGTAATTATCTATTAATGAGTCTTCTATGAAAAGAGAATTCATAAATACATTTTCTAATTGTTGTTCAGACACCTCTGCCTCAACTATAATTACATTGAACACAAAATCATCCAGAAACTGGTCCATTTCAGTATCTTCCACAAATAAGGAATTAACTAAAAAACCGTCTTGATCAAAGTTGGAAATTGAATTTTCACGAACATCAACATCGGTTTCAGTTACTTTAGGGTTCTTATCTTCTCCCTGGTGAGGCAGCCAGATAGAAAGAGCAACAAGAATTGAAATTGAAGCTGCAATTGAATAGGCAACGATTGGTCTAAGTCCAAATAAAGTTTGTTTTTGTTCTTTTTCTGTGATTAATCCTTTTAATATTTCATCTTTTGAAACAGAGAAATAGTCATCAGGAATGTCTAATCCCAAATAATCTTTATGCGCTTTAGTAAGCTCATTTTTCTGGATATCATCTTTTAAAAACTTATTTCCTGATTGCTTATTAGGGTTCTTATTATTTGTGTTAGGGTTCACCATAGTATCTATTTAGACCTTTAAATTTTAAATTAGTTTGTTTTTTATGTGATAATTTTTTCTTCGATAATTTTTACAGCACTGTAATAGGAGGACTTCAACGTATTTTCACTAATACTTAATATTTCTGATATTTCCCTGAAGCTGAGATCATCAAAATATTTCATCTGAAAAACGCGTTGTTGTTTCACAGTTAATTTAGAAATAATGTTGTGAAGTTTTGCTTGTATCTCATCACCATTAAAATAGACATCTTGAGTCAATATTTTTAAATAATCATTGTTATTCTCACTTAAAGAGAATGCTATTGTAGGTTTATTTTTTTCTAAAAAACGAAGAGATTCATTATAGGCAATTTTATACATCCAGGTATGCAGTGTACTTTTGGCTTTAAAATTATCAATGCCTTTAAAGATCCTGATGAATGTGTTTTGTAAAACATCATTTGCATTATCGTGAGTGATTACTATTTTTCTAATATGCCAATAGAGTCGTTCTTGGTACAAATCAAAAAGTTCCTTAAAAGCTTCATTCTCAAGCTTCGGGTTTTTAAGTCTTTTAATAAGATCCGATTCTTTATTCAAGATTTCTTATTTTTTAATTTAGACCTGATTTTTTCCAAATAGTTTGTTAGTACAATAAAAAGGTACTGCAATTAATTGATAAGTAAAAAACAATATGTGTTGTGCATAGTTCTATAGTTTAAGGAAGTCGTAATTGTTTGTTTCGAATGAGTATTAATTATATAAGCTATTAAAATAAGCCTCTTTATGCACTTATTCATCTTCCCAACAAAAAAATTAAAGGTATCTCAAATCGCTCATTCCATGACTTTTCACTGTGATCCTTTCCTTTAAAGAATTGAGTTTTCCAGTTTTTTTCATTGTAACCTTTTAATATCATCAGCTCGTCTACCCTTTTTTGCAGAGGCGGATAGAATGCATCTAACGTTTGATCACCGTAATCAAAGTAAATTTTGTGGTCGGCAGGATCGGGCAGGCTGGTTTGGAGATAGCTAATGAAAGCGTCGGGTACCGGGTTGTTATCCATTGTAAAAGTACCTGGCCAATGTGTACTCATGCAAGCAGCTGCTCCAAATACTTCCGGGTATTCACAAATTGCGTAGATGGAAATCAATCCACCCATGCTGCTTCCTGCAATAAAGGTGTTTTCCCTGTCGGTATACACGGCATACTTCTGATCGATCACCGGCTTAAGTTCAGTGACTATAAACTTCAAATAATTATCTGAATTTGGTTGAAAATCACCTGCAGAACGACCTGCTCTTTGAAGTTGATTAGAAACGGTATCTTTTTCTGTATTTGATAGATTGTCAAATGGTTTTTGAGGGAAATAATTGTGATGCCGTTTTGCTCCTGCATTCGAAATCCCCACAATGATAAAATTCTTTACTTTTTCCTTCTTTATTAAGTTTTCGACAATATCGTCAACATCCCAGGTTTGATGATTCCAGGTTGTAGTTGAATCATAAAGCATTTGACCATCATGCATATACAACACGGCAAATTCTTTTTTTCCATCATAATTTTCTGGAAGCCAAATGTCAATATTTCTTGGTGTAACCCATTCTGATTGAAACGCATCAAGATGATGAATTTTCCCAGAGATTGGTTTTTGAATTTCCTGGGTCATTACGATCAATGGGGCCAGCAATAGAAAGGTTAAAATTTCGTTTTTCATCAATTTTTAAATTATGCTTTTTTATAACAATTACTTAAGTAGATATATCATCTATTCGCCTTCAAAAGAAACCAATAGCAGAAATAAGGATAAAGTGCTAAAAATAATTCGTTTCGGTTTTTTCATATATGCCCAAATGTTTAATTTTTTCCGAGTTTCAGTATTCTTAATGCCCCCTGTACAACTAAAATAAAAACAATTGTTCCTATGATTAAATCGGGACTACTTGACTTAAGCAAGTTCACCAAAACGCCCGCCGTTATTACACCCAAATTGATAATAATATCATTTGATGTAAAAATCATGCTGGCTTTCATATGCGCATCTTCTTTACTCTTAGACATTTGAAGAAGATACAAACAAATTCCGTTTGCAACAAGTGCCAAAATGGAAACAATAATCATGGTTGAAAAATCAGGAAGTTCTTCATCACCCAAAAAGCGTCTTAAAACCTCCGCAAAGCCCAAAATTGCAAGTGCGATTTGAAAAAAACCAGCAATTTTTGCAATGCGTTTTTTCTTGATTAGAGATCCTCCAACGGCAAAAAGGCTAATCCCATAAACAAAGGAGTCGGCCAGCATATCTAAACTATCTGCAACCAAACCCATTGACCTTGAAATCAACCCTGTAGTCATTTCGATAAGAAAAAAACTAAAGTTTATGGCCAAAACAGTCCAAAGTAATTTTTTTTGGTTCGATGTTTCATCAAAATGCCTTAGCTCGGTTTGCTCTGTCGATAGTTTTTTGGCACCTAATTTTAATTCAAAAATTGACTCTTCAATTAGACCTATAGGTCCGCTGTGATAAACTGTCAATTTACGTTTTGGAATGTCAAAGTCAAGGTGTTTAAGATTTGAAATTCCCTCTAGTTTTATTCGGATCAAATTTTCCTCCGAGGGACAATCCATTTTTGTTATTTCAAATACAGATTTATACATACTTACTTTGTGAATCATTGTTCCTAAACCTTCGAATTCCAAACACGAATATGATAAAAATCAATGCTAAGAAATAAACCAATGTTGTTATACTTTTAACGATTGAAAAAATGTTTGTGGCTTGCATTACATTCTCAGACAAATTCGGAAATTTATTCAATAAATTGATAATGCCAAAATTCTCCAGATAGTCTGTAAATCCCGCAATTATGGGCAGTAAACACAAATAAAACAATAAACCCTTGAGTTTATTGATTTTATCGAGAAAATAAGCCATCAACAAACAGTAGGTTATTCCAAAAAGCCCCGGATAGATCATATCAAATGGAATTTGATAGAAAAGATAGTGGTGGCGTCCTTCTTCTCCCAGCGTGTCAAAAAGAGTTCTAATATACGTTGAATCATAACCCGTGGGCATCATATCCAACAATTTAAGGCCATTTGAAAATTCCATGACTTTTGGAATTGTTATAAACAGCATGATCAAATAAACAACGTTTGTTGCTATAAATAGCAGTAACACTTTATTTCCTGAGCTGTTTCTTTCTATGGTTTCTTTTAACCGATTCATCACTTTTAATAAATACCAAGCAATTGTTATTTTTTCTGGTCATCATTTCACAACACAAAAAAGGCTTTTATCCCTACTCTTTTCTACTCTTTTTGATCAAATGATATAATTGTTGGCTTCCAGGTTACCGGATCACCAATAATACCTCTGGTATTACTGACAACTTCCATCCAATCGGGAGCTACTTTGATCAAAACAAAAGCCTCCTCTTTGTTAGGATAAAAAGCCTCCCATTGCTCTTTCCATCGTTCTTCTTTTTCCTTTTGATCATTTACAATTTGCGCTTTGCCATGGATCATAACATATCCTGAGCCATCTTGGTCCAAATAAAACAACGTTACTCTGGGATCATTGTTGATTTGATCTACTTTTCTGCTTTTTGGATTTGTTCCAAACCAGACTGTAAAATCACTTTCAGGAAGAAAAGATTCCATGACTCTCGCCCTGGGGCGACCTTCCTGATCTAGGGTGATCAGTGTACAAGTACCTGTTGATGACATAATTTCTCTCGCCGCAATGGTTAAGTTATTGTACAACGATTCCTTTGATTCTTTGTCTTGACTGGTACCCTTTGAAGGAATTAAAAAAAGTAGTAAGATGATGGCACAAATAGATTTTCTAAATCGTTTCATTCTTTATCTTATTACGTTTTTATTTCAAATTTTCTGTGCTTACAAAGGGCCTTACATAAAACAAAGTAGTTCCTATTTTCTAGGCTTTGAATTATGCCTTTCCTTATTCTTTACAAAAATAAGCTTGTGCCTGCTCTTGGGGTTTTCTCTTTGCTCTAATTCGAAATGACCAATGGATTTAATCAAGGGTGTCAATTTTTCAAATCCATAATTCCTCGAATCAAAATTTGGTTGCTTTTTTTGCAACAAACTGCCTACATCGCCAAGAAATGCCCAACCATCTTCATCAGATGAATCAGAGATAGTGCTGGCTAATAACTTAATTACTTTAGAGGTTATTTCATCTATACTATCTTTAGATTTATCCTTTTGATCAACACCTTCTTTCTTCTCTGACTGATTTCTAAGAATTTCAATGTAGATAAATTTATCACAGGCAACAATAAATGGCGTTGGTGTCTTTTTTTCACCTATTCCTATAACTTGCATTCCAGCCTCTCTAAGACGAGTCGCCAGCCTTGTAAAGTCGCTGTCACTCGAAACCAAACAAAACCCATTAACTTTTTCCGAATAGAGAATATCCATCGCATCGATGATCATGGCCGAATCAGTTGCATTTTTTCCCGTAGTATAGGCATATTGCTGAATGGGTGTAATGGCATTTTGCAGCAATAAATTTTTCCATTTTGACAAATGAGGCTTTGTCCAATCTCCATAGATCCTTTTGATGGTTGGATTTCCATACTTGGCTATTTCCTCCATCATCTCCTTTACATGAGCAGAAGGTATGTTGTCTCCGTCAATTAGTACGGCTAAGTTTAAATTCATAATAAGTAAAAATAATAGTTCATGTTTTTTTAATGCAATTTATAGCGCATGTCACACTATGACAGAGTTCGCACTAAAAAGCTTTCAGATGCGATTTATTTTTTGCACGGAAAGGTTTAATGACCGTTTTAACACTTTTGATAAATTTAGCTTGTACCCTATTTTCCCATTCATCATTGTCAAAATACCACCTGCGCAAAACATTTTCTCCATCATGCCCATCAAAGATAATTATCTTTTCCCGTTATTCATCATATACCATAAGCTATGATTTCTCGCAGCAGGTAAATTTTCTATAATCTTTAAGGAAAAGGAAAAAGCATACCTACATGTTCCTTGTATTTTTTCCAGGCCTCAGGTCTTTTTTTGAACATGCGTTCTTCTTTCATTGGGATAGAAATAAAAACAAACATTAGGGTTAAAGCTACAACGCCAGCATAGGCATACCATGGTGCTTGATAACTTATTCCCAGAATAGCCAAACCCAGCCAGAATAAAATTTCTCCTAAATAGTTTGGATTTCGACTTTTTGCCCAAAGGCCCGTATCGAGTATGTCTTCACTTTTGGGGTTTGAACGGTTTTTAAATTTCGCCAATTGGTTATCGGCAAACAGTTCAAACAATACTCCTATAAAAGATATGGCTACACCCATATAGAGCCATATGCGGCTCCCAGCCGGATTTTGTACGGCATAAAAAACTGGTAGTAAACAAGCGAACACCATTACCGTTGGAAATAGATGAATACCTAAAAAATTAACCAAAGGGTACAATTTGCCACTTTGTTTGGCAAGATCGATATATCGCCAATCTTCATGTGAAAAATCGGGCCATGAGCGAGCCCAGTTTAGCGTTAGGCGCCATGACCAAAAACTTATTACAGCAAAAATCAATAAAAGGTCAAGCGTTAGTCCGTTTTCTGAGAGGCCCATCCAGACCAACACAAAGTAAAACGGCAGTACGCTCCAATAGGCGTCGTAAACCGAACTATTCTTTTTAATTAAACTAAACAGAAATACCACAACAGTCATCACCAAATCAGCAAATAGAAAAGCAAGTGCCATATTGAACTTGTTCTCAACGTATTTCCAACTAAAATAACCAGCTATTGCTGTGAGTGTGTATATAATGATGATCTGAAAAAGGGCATTTTGTTTTTTAGTCATAAGGTAACGGGTTTGTAATGATCCAAATGTAAATATATTTCGCCAAAATAATCGGTCGATTGCAGGGTTTCTGTAGAAGGGGCTCTGGTGATTTTTGCCAGTTTTGATATTAATCCGGAAGCAAATTTATCTTCATCATGAGTGGCTACCATATATTTTGGTTCGACAATTTCATTTAGATGCCGAACATTTTCAATACCCATAGATACTTTTCCTCCTAGAAAACCAGGCAATTCATATAAGTTAAAAGGTGTTACCAATAAATCATAGGGTTTGAATTGATTAACCGTTTGCAAATGCTTTGTAATCAAGGTATAGCCATGTGTTGCCATAAATATAGCGTGCTTACCATTTTCAATAATCAAGGCATCGTAAATAGGATCGAGCTTTCGACTCGTTGATAAAAAGTGAATATTGATCCCTGTACCAAAACAATTTAAAAGGTCATCATTAAAACTATTCACGGTTGCCTTAGGTAAAAGTGCTTTGCATTTCTTCTCAATAGATTTAGGAACAACCAAATTTTTAGCTTCCAGTTTTTTGAGTGTTTCACGGTGAAAATGATCGGGATATTTTTGGGTGATTAATACAAAGTCATATTCGGGAATTTCACCCATCTCCAAGGGTTTGGTTCTATGCCATTGCTTGTTGAACCAGGGGAAAAAATCGACTTCTGCACCGAATAACCATGGATCTATCAGAATCTTTTTTCCATCAAGATCTACAAGCCAGGAGTTGTCCATATTTAAGCGTTGTATACTGATCATTCGTTAAAGTTTGTTCTTGTTAGCTAAATCTTTCCAAGCTCCCGGGATATAAAAATTGACTATACTCCCGCTGAGTCAAATTGATTTTTGATGGTTTGTGGGTTTACATATAGCCAAAAAATACGGGTAAATTAAATACTCGGTTTCCTATTTTTCTTCCTTTAAATCACAAGTGCTCATTCCGAATGGAGCATAAAGTGGGCAAAAACTTACGAAACTTGTCAATAAAAATACGCCTGCCAAAACTAAAAGAACAATACCTAAAGTACCGGTCAAAATATTTGAGAAGTAAAGTATTCCAACAATCGCAGCAATGATTACTCTGATAATTCTGTCTGCATTTCCCATGTTTTTTTTCATGTTTTATTATTTTATAATTAATTATTAAAGGTTAGTTTGACCAAGGTTTATTTTAGAAAAATTGTCTAAAATAATTTTGTTCTCTTTAGCTTTCTTTTTCAGCGAGTTAAATTTAGCAAAACAAATTCATTTTCTCTTCAGTACGCACTATTTATAAAAGCTGTTGGGCATAGAAATTTGATTTGAACTTATACTTCCTTCAAATCATATATGAATGGAAAGGTGCTATAATTATGAAGCCTTAGAAGTTAATAAACGCAATCATATTCAATTGATCTCTGTTCGTATCAGGTAAAAACTGATTCATATAGCCCAGTTCAACACGCAATGCTTTTGAAAATCTATATCCGAGCCCTCCGTAGATTCGGTCCCGGTCAAAAATATTATTCTCTGTATTTAGAAAGATCTCATTATAAAGCGAAAGGTATACAGTCTTATCAATCATTTCTTTATTGTTCAAAGCAATATTCAAGGAAAGAAAATACCTGAAACGAAGTTTAAAATCATCTTCAACGAACCGTTGTTCAAACCGATATCGATGCTGCAGGTAGACTCTATTGAACCTCTGCTTTGTAATAAATTGTTGGTAAATTCTATGTTCATGAACGTCAAATTTATCGTCGGTTCCATCGATGTAATTCTGACTCAGGATGTATCCGTATCCAAGCAAAATATTATTATTGTTTTCAGACAAATTATAGCCAACACCAGTTCTTAACAGTAATTGCTCAAGATCGCCAATAAAATTATAGTTCCTGTATTGTACTTCACTGTGCCAATTCCATTTTGAATCAATCTTCATGTTTCCAAAGTACATCCACCAATTTCCCAATTCGCTATCTTGAGCAGTCCCAAATAATGGGACGGATAATAATACTATTATAATCAGTTTTTTCATTTGGCGAATTTAATGATTACTTAACTACATAACAATAAAGGATCAAATAACTTAGTGCCTTGGCGTAGTTCGCATGTTTTTTTAACGCTTTGGATTCTATTTTAAAAAGTCAATTTATTTAATACGATAAACGGCTACTGATACATGTCTATTTAGATTTTATCATTTTTACTGAAAACCATCCCAGTAGTATCATTATAATTGCCATTACTGCCCATAACCAATTTTTGTCCTTAAACAAGGGCTCTGTCTTGCTAACTACTTCTTTCTCAATCTGCACCTCGTTCCCTACTATTAGATTTGTCAAGGAATCAGGGATTCTGGAAACGAATCGCTCTATATCATACGTTGGTTTAGAAGCATTTTTATTTCCATAGGTTAAGTAATAGGTCGCTGGTTCTGTGAATCGTGCAACTAATTGATGAACATATCCTCTAACCTTAATGCTATCAATTTTCAAAGGCTCATTGTCATGATTGTATATAATGATCTTTATTTTTTGAAGAATTCTGCTATCAAATGTAAAGTCGTTTTCTTCCATGGAGCTTAAAGTTCCAGATGTTAAAGTTTGATACACATACTTGTATCCCTTTTCTGTTTTTAAACTATCGGATACATATACTATGCTTACTGGTCTGTAATAATCGAATAAATTTTTGGTATGAATTCTTATAGAACTTACAGGAGCAGGTGAATTCAAATCCAATTTTAGTATCGTTTTTTGCTGCACCTTATTCTCAATCGTTTCAATTTTATTTATAGAAAATTGGTCATAACTTCCAGTATTGGTTTGATGGTAAGCTATTTTTGCATCCAATAATTCTGGTTTTTCCTGACTCTTTATCATTAATCTCAAGAAGGTGTATTTTGCACTTGGAAAATTCACTTGTGTAAACTGATAATTGGTTTCAGAGTTTTCAATGGATAAAATGCGGTAATCGTCAACTATAGAAAACCATTCCTGTTGGTCCTGACTTCCTTGAAGTGCTATTTTCCAATCAAAATTCTTTTGGTCAAAATCAAGTTGCAATTTGTTTAATGCTTCATTTGACTGAACTTCAAAAGTAAAATAATAGCCATTTTCATTATTTGATCTGTTTATTATTTTGAAATGCACTTCTTTATCATTAATTCTATCTTTCATTCGTTGAAGTATATAAGGCGCCTCAATAGTATCATTTTTTGAAGTAATACCATAGATCCTAAGATCGAATAAACGAGGGGAGACATTATTAAAAATGGCTTCAGGTAAAATCACTTTATGCCATAGACTGTCAATTCCCTGAATTTCTCTTTTGAAATCATATTTCTGCATTTGTCCATAAGAATAGGAAGCAAAAAGCACAAGTATAACAACGCAAATTTTACCTTTCAATGTCATCTGTAATTTTGTATTTGAATTTATTGTATAAGAATGAAATGATCAATAACAATATTCCCAATGAAAGAAATACAATGGTTTTTGAAATTGTATTGAGATGCGAAATATCATAAAAGAAAAGCTTGATTAAAGTAACTGAAAACAGTGCAATGGCTCCAATACGTAAATGCTTCTTATTTTTCCAGATTCCGTAAGCAATTAATATGAGTGAATATACTCCCCAAAGTATACTTAATCCTAATTTGTACGACTCCGAAGAACCTGCAAGATCCATCAAATTAATAAGTTCGCTACTCGTTACCCATATAATAGTGATATGCACTAGCAGATCTAAAACCGTTTTAAAATCAAGTTTCATAAAATCTTGACGAAGGTATTTTTCACTGACAAAAAGAGTTAGCGCCAAAAAGGCGAATGAAATATACCTGATCCAAATAGTAAAGGCTCCAATCTCATAATAATCTGACATGGGCTGCAGTATATAACTTTCTCGTAATTCGCTGAGTTCATATAATCCTTGAGTTAAAAAAGCAACTATTACAATAAAATTTAATAGCAGATTAATCAATCCGAGAGATCTGTTTTTTAATTTATTTATGTTTAAAAATGATAGTACAGATACAAATAATAAAGAATAATTAAGAACCCAAATTGTTTTGAATTTAAGTAAATCATAATTATAGTGAGAATCATATTCATCTAATTTCAATTGAGAATCATTGAATAAATTATACCAATACGTTTCTAACTCAAGTCTAAATGTGGCATAAAGTGATGTTAACAACACAGCAGGAATTAAAATTGAAATTATTCTGAGCCACTCCTGTTTTAATGGACATTTATATTTCTCATTAGTATGCAGCCAATAAATAAAACCAAAGGCCCCAATAAATAATAATGAACTTAGAAATTGAATATTAAACAAAGGACTTATTGTAATTGTTTTGCTCTGGAAAAAAGAATAGTTATACACTTCTGCCCAATCTTGATACATACTTAATACTGCCAAAACCATTAAGGGATATGAAATATATTCGTAAACAGGGATGGCTTTTGTTCTCCCGATCCAAAACAATAAAGCTGCCTGGCCAACCCATAAAAGTGTCACCCAGTTTCCATCCAACTGAACAGGAATCGCTATAGTAATAAAAACCAGTACCAATCCAGACACAAGATAAAACAAATTTTTATCAGCTAGTTTTTGTTTATAAATGATCACGCTAACGATAAAGTGTAAAATACCATTTACCAAAGTAAAGGCACCTAATAATTGCTCTCCAATTTCATCGCTGTTTAAAATACCGTATCCAATACCATAAAAAACGAAGGAATTAGCAATTAATAAAAGAATATCTGTGATTTCGAACTTTTCCTTTTGAAGTAATTTAAAAGCGAGAAAGGCTGCATAGAAGATTACAAAAAAGAGGAAGGCAAATGTGAGTGCCATTGTGAATTGCTCCTCTGAATTGAAGTTTGATGCATACCATGAGATAAAAATAAGCCACGTTAAAGCAAAAGACGAAAAGTAAAGTTCTTTCCAGTATTTTTTAAAGGCAATTACAAGAATTCCTATGTTAATAATCGTCATATAACTAAAAAGCACAGCGGCATTATCTGAACCTTCACTTAGTAAAAACGGAACAGCATATGCACCAACTAATCCAATATGTGCAATGATCTGATTGTTGTATGTCAAGGCGGTAATAACTGTGAATACAGTAAATACAAGCATTAGAACAAAAGCCATCGTTTGAGGGAAGAGTTGATAAAAACTATAGGCAGCATAGGTCATAAAGTATAAGACTGCGATGGCTCCACTGACCAAAACTGCACTAAATTTTTTATAATTTTTCTTTAGTTTTATACCAAACCCTAGAAGCCCCAATCCAACTAAATAGCCTAAAATGACTCTTGTCAAAGGGCTTATCAAGTCATGTTCAATGGAATATTTTGTGCCGATCGCGACCCCAATAATGATAATTACAATCCCAATTTTGCTAATAATATTTTCTCCTATAAATTTCTCCAGCTTGATGTCAATTTTCGGAAGTTGACGAGAACTTGGAGCACTGCGTATAGGATGTTCATTTTCAGGCTGCTTCTGCTGTTTCTGTGGTTTCTGCTGATGCTGAGATTTCGCTGTTTTTACTTTTCTTTTTTTAGGGATGGCTATCCATAGTACTACATAAAGTAGAAACCCAACACCAAAAAATAAAGATAAGGCCAACCAGATAAGACGTACCAAAAATCTATTCACGCCAAGATATTCAGATAATCCCGAACAAACACCTCCTAATATACTGTGGCTAACATCTCTGTATAACTTTTTAGGCCTTGTATTTTGAGTATATGCTTGATGAACCCTGACAGCTTCCTCTTTTATGGCTTCTTCCTGGGCAGTATTTTCATGAACAATATTTTCCTGAAAGCTCTCTTGTTTTTCTTCAGACTTTATTGATTCTGTTGTTTTGAACTGCAATAGCTCTTCCCTCAATTCACCGACCTCTTTCGAAAAAGATTCCTGTCTTTTTAAAAGTACTTCCAGCTTGTGAAGCAATTGGTTGATTTGATCTTTATTTTCACTCATATTTTTTTATTGTATCGCTGCTGACAAAAGTATTAGCTGTTTTGATGCAGGTTATTCAAAACCGGTGTGCGTTAATTATTAATTGTTTTAACCGCGGCTCGCCAGGCATCAACTATTTCTTGAAAATCTCTAGTTAGTACACTTTCATTTAACGCAAATCTTACAACATTATTCTTGGCTGATCCTATCCAAATATTGTGTTCTTCATATAAAATAGTGCTTAGTTCTTTTGAGTTGAGATGATCTGCTAGTTTCAGGTCATAAATATTTGTTCCATTTTTTAGGCTGCTTATGTTAATGCCATCAATTTTGTTAAGTTCTGTATTTAATTTATTTGCAGTGATTACAACTTGGTTTAATCGCAAAGTAACCCCATCCAAAAAATGTAGGGCCATAGCAGTATTAGCCCAACTTTGATATACTGTTCCTCCTAGAATTTTTATCTGATGCGATAGTTGATCAATAAATTTTGCATCTCCACAAAGAATTGCTCCTCCAGTGGCATTTAAATATTTATAAAGGGAGATATAAACGGTGTCAAAATATGAGGCATATTCCATAAGCGACACCTTGGTATAGGCTGATGCTAAATGTATACGCGCACCGTCTAAATGGGTCTTGATCCCATTGCTTTTACAATAGGCCGATATCTCTTTAATGGTCTCGATTGGCATAACCGTACCGTTCGCTCGGCGTATTGGGTTTTCAATAACAACGGTACCTAATCCACTTTTAAAGACCTCGTTTTGATTCATATACTCAATCGTGCTTTGCAAATCTTCAAGCTGGAAATAAGCTTTGTCGTAACCAACTGGAACAAGCCTTTTACCATGAACACTTTGAGCTGCGTCTGCCTCATCTCTAAATACATGAGAGTTCTCAGGAACAATAACTTTCGTATTGTTTCCATTTAACAACTTAATTGCCAATTGATTTGCCATTGTTCCAGTTGGCAAATAAATAGCCTTTTCCTTTCCCGTAAGTTTTGCGAATTCCTCTTCAAGCATTTTTGTTGATCCACCATTTCCATAAAAGTCGGGTTCAATCTTCTTTGCATGATCAATTTGGCTAAGTTTTTCAATATATTGTCGAGGAGATAAAACCAGGCCGTCATAAATAAAGTTGACAATTGTTTCGTCGTTATGTGGTTTTTTTATTTTATCTGACGACAAAGTCATTGCTTCTAAACCAATTGTTGGAAGTAAAAACGGAACTGTTGACAGACCACATTTTTTTAGAAAGTCTCTTCTCTTGTTTTCTTCTGTTGCTTTTTTCATCTTATGTTTTGAAATGTTAGCAAGAAGCAAGACCAATTAAAACAGATGCAAGTCTTGCATAAATCATCATGTTTGAAAGATACTATTTAAGTTAGATCTTCAACACAAACCCTCATTTATAGTCTCTATTTTTTAGCAATTATACCTCCTTCCAGCTCATCAGTGGTTGGAATTTCGAACCAGGATTCCATAAAGTCAAAATTTTGGCGGGTTACTTCAAATTCAAAGGTCTCGCCTTTTTCACGGTTTCTTTTTATTACCCGCTCCAAACGGACTTCTTTTGCGACATCCAAATAGTGTAATTTTAAATCAAATCCATGAGTTTTTGCAAATTTTCTGAATTTTTCTCTGTGATCAAATTTTGACAAGCCTAAATCTAAAATAGAGTCTGTTTTTTCGCTTTCTAATTGAGCTATCAAACTTTGAATTAAAGATTCAGCTCTTTCAATTCTTTCCAAAAACCATTCCAGTCCATCTGTAGGTTTTTTATCTGGAAGAAAAAGTGTCTTGTTCCACTGATCAATGGAAAAGATAAGGCCACCAGTATCATTTTTCAATTGTTTGGCATAGGTTGTTTTTCCTGAACCTGTATTCCCTACTATTAAATGAATCATTTTTCTATATCTATAAATTGTTTTACAAAAAGCGTATTATAAAAAATCCACTTTATGATTTCTAAACAATACTTGTTTTTTATAAGGCCAATAATTAGGTCCAATTTAATGTTAAACTTGTAACAAAACTTAATGTTATTCATTTTATTCATTGGTCGATTGATGGATCTCCAAAAGTTCGAAAATCGATCAATTTTCTTTAAAAAAATCCTTATCAGTGATATTTGCCTGATCGTTGTTTTCATTTTTACAGAATGGAAGAAATAGTATTGAAAAAAAAGTAAGTAAATAGAGTCTAACTCTCATAAAAAGCATTTTTGATAATTCTTAAGGATTTATTTAATGGAATACGTTTGCATTTTTTGCAGATAAACTAAAATTCAAAAAAATATAAGGACTCGTGATCTGCCGTTGAAATTTCTATTCTATCCACTAACTTTTACTTAATCGCTCTGTATTTTATCAATGAAATTAATGATACTAAAGCCCAAACACCTTCTAATAATACAAAGGGCATATAATTCATTAGTATTGAGGCATAACAAGCCATACCTGCTCCTATAAGATTCAATAATATAAAAGATAAATCATTCTTACTAATTCTTTCCATTACATTTAAAACGTAGGCTAAAAGTATTTGAAAAACTCCGATAAAACCTATCCAATCAATTTCATTCATTTATGTATCTCTTACGTTTTGAAATAGAAACCTTTTTAAAATATTTTTTTGCCTTTCCCATTCAAAAGTGAATTGAATTCTATTTTTTTACTAAAACTTCTAACCTGACTTTAGCAACTCCTTTGTCAATAAAATCAAGTTTGATAGCAGCTTGTTTTGAAAGGTCTACAATTCTATCCTTTACAAACGGACCACGGTCATTTACTGTTACAATTACTGATTTTTTATTAGCAAGATTGGTCACTTTTATTCTTGTATTGAACGGAAGTGTACGGTGGGCCGCTGTCATTTTTTCTTGCTTATAAATCTCCCCGCTGGCCGTTGTTCTTCCTTCAAATTTATCACTATAAAAGGAGGCTAAACCCATTTCGGTTGTCTGCGAGAAACCTTGATAACAAACCAACACCAATAGTAGGAAACATAAAAATATGTTCCTGTTTTTCGTCTTACATGTGCTTGCTTGTGTCAATTTCTCAAATCTATAAAAAATATTGTTTGAAGAGACTCAATATATTCCTTTAATCGTTCCTCTTAGTATGATTTTAGGATGCTACAAAATCTGGCCATCGTTTTAGGTATTCAATAAAGTTTATACCCAAGCCTTCTCGCAATAAATAGTCACGGGAAACAGGGAGCATGACCGGTTCAAAGTCAGCATGATCGCGAACCTGTTGAGGGAAATCGTGATGAAGAATAGCTGCCCTTCCAATCGTGACAAAATCAACCCCGGCATCAATGATCGAACGAACGTCGGCTGCTGATCGAATATTTCCGGCTACGGTCAAACGGACATTTCCGAAGTCGATTTCAGTAAAATGTTTTAAAAGAGACTTGCCCTGATACTCAACTTCTTCGGGTTCTTTAAAAGAATCCCATAAGGAGATATCCAGAAAATCTAGTGACTTTTCGTCAATCATCTGCTTGCAAATTGTTTTGATTTCCTGAAGACGCATCCCGAATCGTTCAGGCGACAGTCGAACACCAATAAGAAAGTAAGTGCCGCAAGCCGATCGAATTCCTTTAATAATTTCAAATAGCAAGCGAGAGCGGTTCTCTAAGGATCCTCCGTATGCATCCTTGCGTTTGTTGTACTGTGAACTAAGGAATTGGCAGAGTATATAGCCGTGAGCTCCATGAATCTCCACCCCGTTATAAGCGCATTTCTGTGCACGTTTAGCAGCCGAAATAAAATCATCCCGAAGCTTGTGAACCTCTTCAATGGTTAGGGCTCGAGAATTTGATTTCTCATGAGCTGAAGGGCCTACCGGCTCACCGCCAACCAAGTCACTCGGCGATCTGATCCCAGCATGATGGAGCTGAATCACAGCAAGGCTCCCGGCGCTGCGAATGGCTCTGGCTAATCTTTTATGACCTTCAATATGCCCATCATTGTATATGCCAAGTTGGCCAGAAAATCCCTTCCCATTAGCCTGAACATGACTGGCGCAGGTCATAGTAAGTCCGAAACCTCCTTCGGCACGCATGCTTAACCAGCGAAATTCGTCATCAGACAAAGTGCCATCCTCATGGCTTTGAGTATTGGTCATTGGAGCAAGCATAAAGCGGTTCTTCATGGTCTCTCCACAACGAAACTTCACAGGGTCAAATAAATGTTTCATCTTTAATTTCTAATTTAACTTTTTTAAGTTTTTCTAATTGTTATCGTACCATTTTTATATAAATCCAAAGCTGTATTTAACAGTAATTCAATAAGGTCTATCGGTAAATCCTTATTCGGATCAATTCTTACTATTTTCATTCTGCTTCGCCCACCAACTTCTAATTTTGGATGATCCAGGTATTTTCCTTCTACAAAAAGGATATAGGGTTCATTTGTTTTTTTATCAATCCACAAATAACAGAACATTTTTTTTTTGTAGCAAAAGCAAGGCATACCATATTTCTTTGTTTCGGTAATATTCTCGTCTTGATTAAGAATAATACGACGCAAAGTCAACAAGCAGCCCTTGTTCGGCTCCTCCTTATTTACATAGAAATTATCTCTTTCGATCATCTTTTTTTAAGGCATTATAAAAAATGGCGTTTTGCAGTCCGGCTGCCACTATTAGAATACCGAAAAGGTATTTATAATTTTCCGTATCCTTATAGAGATAAGACGCTAAGAGAATTACAAGGGCCCAAATAACGGCGTTAATTAGTATACTTTTCATCCTTAAATATTAAAATGATTCATCTTGATCTTGCTTTTATGACTTATTTCCTTATAAAGTTACTGATTGTAATCTTTCTTCGATCATGGCCATGATTCTTTTATTCGAATCTGCAGCCATATTTAGATATGTTGTGTATTCTTCTTGCGTGAAATGGCCAATAATCAAACCTCTTAATTCAGTTTTAAACAGGCTGTCATTTTTAAAAACTTTTGATATTAGTTCCTTCTTTCTCAAAGTACTTAGCTGAGAGAAATCGATCTTGTTCCGTTTTAGATAATTTTGAAAAAATGCAATCAATAAGTCATGCTGTAATTTAATAATTGGTCGCAGGCTGATATTTTGAAACTTTTCTTCCGGGTTTTTATTTTCGATCGTACCAATATTTTTGATAGTTGGTCTAATACTTGTTTTGTCTTCAATCATTTCTCTTATAATTAAAATCATTAATAACAACGGAGATGGTTAAATTTCGTTGAGCTTTTTAAGCATCCATATATTGCAACTCGTATGTCCTGATTCGCCTAAAGGTTTTTTTAGTTTTAGAAATCCTTGTTTTTTGTAAATTCTTACTGCATTAGAAAATTCAGGCAAGCTTTCAATATATATTTCTGAATACCCAAATTCCTTGGCAGAGTCAATACTTTTTTCCATTAAAATTTTCCCAAAACCTTTTCCTCTAGACTCTTTCGGAAGATAGAATTTTACCAATTCGACACAATCTTCAGGAAGTCCGATAGTGGGATATACTCCACAACAACCAAGAATTTTTTTATTTTCTTCAGCAACCCATAAAACTGCCTTTTTAATTTGAAAAAATTGATACAACTTATTGGTGGTTGGATCTGAGTATACTGTTCCTTTTTTTGGAGCATTATATTCGACAAATACCTTTCTTATGATATTTGCTAAAGATAGATTGTCCAGTTTTTTTACTTGTCTAATCGTCATTATTTCGGGTAATTGCAGCTAAGAGTTAGGTTTCTGATGTATACAATAGATTTTGGATGTCATACAGAACAATAATACAATTCAGCTATTGTTAGCTGCATTTTTCTATGTTCTTTAAAATATTACGGTAATCCTCTTCCAATTCAACTCCTAATTGATTTTCTATTTTCAACAACCTAATAATCTGTTTTATATCTTCATTGTCACCTAAAGCATTTGAAACTTTATCAAATCCATTCATGACTTTGGTTTGAAGATTATACATACTTTCTAATTCGTATAAACAATCATAACTGAATTCATTGGCAATATTTAATGATTGACCCGTCTTCCATGCAATATCAGTTAATTCAGCTAGTTCTACATTAATATATGTTCCTCCCGTATATATAAACTTATTTTCTCCAATCTCTATCGAATCTTTCAATTTAAAAAATGAAGGGTATTTCTTTTGTAGAACATTCATTTGACTACGAGTAGTTATGACTTTATTCGAATTATCTTCGTAAAAATTTGAATATTCAGAATAACCATCTATTGTAATCTGATTCGCTTTTCGAGCTTCAAGCAGCTCTTCTAAATTTGCCTCAATCTCTTCCTTTACTCTTTTGATTACTATTTCTTTATCTTGATTTGATTTTATTGATGTGTTCCAATTATTAAACCATATGGCAAGACTTATTCCTACAAAAATTAAAAATATTTCGCCGAATATGTATTTCAGATTTATCTTTTGAGTTTTGATTTGGAATCTTCTCATCGTTGTTTTTATTGTTCGTATTTTGAACCTTTCTTATCTTGCTCAAAGGATTAAAATACATTTTTGTAATTGGCTGATATTTTGTTAAAATTACTTCTAATTTCTCTTTTTATAAAATAACTTTCAAACTTGTCGCAACTTCGATAGTATACTTAGTCAATACCAATTATAAACCTTAACCTAAGAATTTTTTTATTTATATGTTCCTTTTACTGATAGTGTTCTTCCTAACAATTTTTTAACCCTTCGGATTCACATAGTAATCTTTCATAAATTTTGACAATAAAGCGTTTCTAAAATTCATGACTTAAAGAAGCTAAATAATTTGTAGCCGGTCCTTACCTTCCTTTAGACTGGTTCCAATAACTCCAACACTTTTTGCCAAACTCCCTCATGTACAGGAATTCCGTTTTTCAAATTTCTGGTTCTGGTTTGTAAAGTACGTTCTCCCGGATAATACGTTTTACCTCCGGGTTTCATGGGTTCTACATCATGGGTATACCCAATAATTTCATTGAGTAGTTTTTCTTGTAACTCTGTATCATTGAATAGTTCAGGGTAAATACAGAGATAGACCTGTGAAATACCTGTTTCATATTTCTTCGAACCTATTTTATACGTAGAATCTCCTGCAGATAATAAGGTCGCCAGCATATCCAAAATTATTGAAAGGGCAGAGCCTTTCCAATAGCCAATGGGCAGCCCTCGTTCATGTAATGAAATTTTTTCAGGATCGTTGGATAGTTCGTCATTCTCATCCCAGCCTCCATGAAAGGGTAGCTTTTCACCTCTCAGTTTATAGTCATTGATCTTTCCAAATGCAAACTGAGAAATTGCCATATCCAAAACTATATGGCCCTGCTTTCTAGGTATGGATACGATAAAAGGGTTGTTCCCTATTCGGCTGTGTTTACCACCCCAAGGTGGCATGTTTGGTTGGGTATTTGTAAAAAGTATAGAAATACAGCCGGCGTCTGCTGATTGCCATCCATAAGCACCTCCTCTCATCCAGTGATTGGTATTGCGCAATGCCACCAGTCCCATCCCATGAAGTTTTGCCAATTCTATTGCTCGATTTGTGCATTTGGAAGCGTTGATGATCCCCGGACCGAAATGCCCATCCCATCTTTCTATGCTGCCAAAAGCTTCCATTTTTTCTGCCTCAGCATCAACTTTCACTATACCATCTTCCACGTATTTAATAAAAAGTGGTACGCGATTAATTCCATGTGAATTTACGCCGTCTAAGGTGTTTTCTGAAAATACTTTAGCCATAAATTTGGCCTTTTCATCAACAAATTGATACTTTATGAACAGTTTGCACAATACATCCTGCATTTGTAAAAAAGGAATTTGCATGGTTCTCTAGTTTTTTAGGTTCAATTCTCATCCATTTCCATAATTAAATTAGCAATTAGAGCAGTCCATCCCGTTTGATGTGAAGCCCCAAGGCCTTTACCATTATCACCGTCAAAAAATTCATAGAAAAAATGCTGGTTCTTAAAGTGCTCATCTTTTGAGAAAAGCTTATTTGCATCATCGGCGTGATACTGAAATTTACCTTCATCATTCGCTTCAAATAGCTTTATCAATCTCTTCGTCAGTTCGTTGGCTATTTCCTTTAAGTTAAGCTTATTGCCCGACCCTGTTGGAAATTCGTACATATATTTGTCTCCATAAAAAGTATAGTATTTACGTAAGGATTGAATGATCATATAATTCAGGGGCATCCAGATGGGTCCACGCCAGTTTGAATTACCTCCAAACATATTGGAACGGCTTTCCCCAGACTCATATTGGATCTGATGATGCCCATGGTGTTCAAATACAAAAGGATGCTTTTCATGATACTTTGAAAGGGAACGAATGCCATAATCGGATAGAAACTCGTTTTCATCCAACAGGCGTTTAAGCAAGTGCTCCAATCTAAATCCGCGCATAAGCGAGAATAAATAATTCCCATCTTCATTGACCTCTTCAATTCGGGAAATAAGAGACGCAAGGTCGGGTCGGGTCCTTACGATTTCCTTTGCCCGAATTTTAAACTCTTGTAATTCTTCAAAAAGATCCTTATGAAGAATCTCAACTGCAAATAATGGAATAATCCCTACTAATGATCTGACCTTTAAACGATCGGTCACCCCATTCGACATTTCGACAACATCATAGTAAAAATTATCAACATCGTCCCAAAGGGAAATATCTCTTTTCCCTATATGATGCATCGCCCAGGCAATATTTAAAAAATGTCTAAAGAACTTTGCGGCTGCCTCTTCATAGAATTTTTTGGTTTTCGCAAGTTCCAGTGACATTCGTAGCATATTTAGGGTAAACATGGCCATCCAACTAGTGGCGTCGGCCTGTTGCATTCTTTTGATGCCTTGGGGCATATGATTTCTATCGAATACACCAATATTGTCTAAGCCTAAAAACCCTCCTTCAAAGAGATCTGTACCATTTTTATCCTTTTGATTCACCCACCAGGTAAAATTGATCAGGAGTTTTTGAAACGCTTTTTCCAAAAAATTGATATCACCAGTGCCACTGTGTAGTTTATCTTTTTCAAAGACGTTCCAAACCGCCCAGGAATGGACGGGTGGATTAACGTCACTAAAGTTCCACTCGTATGCCGGTATTTGCCCATTGGGATGCATATAGCTCTCTCTCAACACAAGGAGCAACTGCTCTTTTGCAAAATAAGGGTCTATTTCTACGAATGAGGCCATGTGAAATGCAAGATCCCAGGCTGCGTACCATGGGTATTCCCATTTATCTGGCATTGATATGACATGGCGGTTCGTGAGGTGCTGCCAACTAAAATTTCTCGGACTCGACCGATTAGGTTTTTGTTCACCAGGGCCCCCAAAAAGCCACTTGAACACGTCGTAATAATAGAATTGCTTGGTCCATAACAAACCGGAAAATGCACTTTTTGCTATAGCTTGTTGGGTTTTAGGTAGATCATTCTTGATAATTTCGGTATAAAATTCTTCACATTCAATAATTCTCTGATCAAATACAGCGTCAAAATCGGTCCAGGGATTTTTTAATTTCCTTTTACTGAGTCTTACTCTTATACTCTTTTCCTCACCTGCTTTTAGCTTGAACTTATGCCAAATGGCCATTTTCGACCCGGTTTTTTTAGGGTTTACACTCTTTTTACCACTAACCACATAGTCGTTGATACCGTCTTTAACGTAATCGACTACATTTGGAACATTATAAATTTTCTTATTATTTGTCTCGTTTTCACAGAATAACTGCTCCCCGTTTTCATGATATAAAAAATACCTTCCGTTTCTAATATTTTTGGATTCCACACAATCATCCTTTATCGCCTTCATTTTGGGGCGTTTAAATCGCTTGTTGTGCTTCCAAAAATTTCTGAACCAAAGGTGAGGAAGTACATGTATCATTGCCGCTTTTGACCCCCTGTTTACCACAGTAATTTTCATTAAAATATCGTCAATACCAGCTTTTGCATATTCAATATAACAATCAAAATAAGCATTGTTCTTAAAGCAATCTGTGTCTAGCAACTCATATTCTGATTGATCCCGGCTGCGTTTATTCTTTTTGACCAGCTCGGCATATGGAAACTCACTTTGTGGATACTTGTACAGATACCTGCAATAAGAGTGAGTTGGCGAAGATACCTGGTGAAAATAGAGTTCTTTAACGTCTTCACCATGATTTCCCTGATTGTTGGTGAGACCAAACAAGCGTTCTTTTAAAATGGCATCTTTGCCGTTCCAAAATGCAGGAGCGAGGCACAATATTTCCCGAGAATCACAAAAACCTCCTATCCCCTCTTCCCCCCATCTATACGCATTACTTCGCGCCTTTTCATGATTTATAAAGTCCCAGGCCTGTCCATGTTCGCTGTAATCTTCCCTAACCGTTCCCCATTGTCTTTCGGCCAAATAAGGGCCCCATTTTTTCCAATTCTTATAGGTTTCGGGAATCGTTAACTTTTTTGCTTCAGTAATTTTTTGAGCCATTTATGGATGCTTTAATTCTAGAATATCGTATAAAAAGTCAAGCCTCAAAGTATCAAAATCAACTTCTCATTGAGTAAAAAATAATCTTAAAGATGATGGTTTTTTTTGATATTTCGAAAATAAAAATAATACTTATATAATTAAGTGGAACCTATTGTTTAGTTGTTAATTTTGTCAAGGTACTTTTAATATTTTATAAAAAAATGCCTCATTATTTGACAAACTCATAGTCACCTTACATATGCACAAGGCACCAATCAATATTGGGCTGCTTAAACTCTATAAGTGCTATCCTATTTTTAATACCATCTATCTCGCAAATAAAAATTCATACCAGTCTTTTCTTGAATAGCCTCTAAGTCATCTCTTAGCTCATAAGGTCTTGCATAAATAATTGCTCTTAACTCATTAGTCTTATCCATGTTTGCAGGCAAGGGACGATCCAGGATTCCATATGTTGGTTTTGTTCTGTCATATTTGATTGAAAGACACCAGTCATCTACATCGGTAAATTCGTAGGGAGACATTTGACCCTTCTTTATAGCATCTTCCAATTTTGGTCTTAGCTCAGTATATAGTCTGTCTTTCATAGTATAAGCCGTTGAGATTGAATTATGGTGGCTCAATATAGTAGACATCCAATAGTCATTACCTATTAGTTTTTCACCTGGATATCCATACGTTTCAATAATTTCAGCTAATTCAAGCATTTGTTTTTCACTATGAGGTGCAAATTTTTTCTCAGCGTAATTATCCTGTGCCTTTGACCCAAATCTCAACAAAGCCTTAATTGCTTTCTTTTGGTCTTTTGAATACATTTTTTTTACTTGTTCCCTTACGTTTTGATTGAGATTAGATTTGTATTGCTTATTGAGATTAGGGTATTCGTTTTCAATCGATTTCCAAACTTCATCCCCTCGTAACTGCTCCAGGTAGTTGTTTTTCTTTATTGATTTTATTTCCCACCCTGAAAGTATTCCTTGTTTTAAATACTTGATAGTCTTTTGTTTATCCTTCAAATAGAAGGCCAATTGTGTGGCAATTTGGTATTCCCTTAAAAACACAAATTCGTAATCATCGAATACTTGTTCATAAACCAGAAGTGCACTGTCATAATTTTCAGCTGCTATTAATTTTTCGGCCTCAATGACTTGCTGATGGTAAATTTTATAATCCTGTTTTTCCTGCGCGTTTACGGTGCCAATAAAAAAAAATAACAGAAAGCTAAAAAGTACTGTAATTCTAGTCATTATGCTTTATTTAAAATATCATTAATTCGAAAATACAATTTGTTTCTACCTGCATTTCCTGAAAAAAACTGAATGGCACTATATCGGTTTTTACACTTTTATATAGTGTTAACATACAATTTTTCAGTTGCCTTTTTTAGATCGGCTTTTGGTAAAAACTGATCGGATATGGTTAAAATTGAATGGAGGTTGTCACGTAATTTCTCCAATTCAATTTCACCCGGACTGATGGAGGTTTGCAACAGATGAAGTGCCATATCTGCAAGAAGAATTCGTTGTTTTTCTAACCATTCCTCGTCGCCTCGCTTGGCCCGATTGTTCAGGTAAGTGGTTTCAACCAGACTGTGCAATTCCCAGCTCGTCTTTACTATTTTCAATTGATCCTCTTTGTTCATACTGCTGTTTTATTGAAATTGGTAGTAGAATTTTTTCATCTTCACTCCCACTCCGGAAATTGAGTGCGATTCAAATCCAGCTTGGCTATAGTCTGTATATCCGATTTGCTAAGCTCAAAGTCAAAAATGTCTAAATTTTCAATCATATGCTCTTAATCTTTGTCTTATTCAGATGTCATAAGAAGCCTTCTATTTTTTATCTTTAACGAACTTAAAATATTTTATAGTCACTAGTTTTTTCCTTGCGACAAATAATAATGGCACTAAAATAAAGGCTACATCCCAATAAACAGGGTTAATATATGCAAGGCCTGCAGCTAAAATGGCTATGGCTGGTTCTGTAAGTATTTGGCGCTTTGCTTCACTTACGGTTTTATCGGATACGCTATCATGCAACAGTCGATGCTTCGGATTAGCCGCATAGTTCATACTTAAAAAAGAAAAACAACCCACCAAGACCATATTAGCACTTAACAATACTCTAATGGCAACGTTTTCAGGAAACTGTTCTATATAGGTGTTCCAAAAAGGAATGAGCATGATACTGACCAAAAAGAGAAGTTGAAACCAAATAAAAGTTTGATTCACGATACGAATTGCACTAAAATGTTCTAAATGTTTTATCCAATAAATTGCAATAACCACAAAAGCAATAAAAAACACCCACATACTATTTATTTGCTTTAGTAAAAAAGCGCTAAGCTTTTTTGCTTCGGTTATATGACCAAATTCAGGGATTTCAATATTAAGAATCATAATGGTCATGGCTGTGGCAAAAATAATATCTGCCAAAAACCGTAATCTTATGCGCCACTCTTGAATTTCAAAGTTATCAGATGAATTATTTTCCATTGTATCTTGTTATAAATTTCGTTTTCTTTTGAACATAAGGTTTGTCAACCCGATCATCGTGAGTGACTTCCTTTTGTTGGGAGATAAAGTTAATGAAACACTTTTATAATATGATGTAGGAGCGAAACATAATTCTTATGGAGTGGTACTTAGGAATTATAAAGTTTAGTAATGCTGTTTTTATAGGTCTGTCCTATAGGAATTTTATGCGTCACAATATGAATGCGGTTTCCTTCAATATGTTTAATTTTATCAATGGCTACAACAAAAGATTTATGAACTCGTAAAAAGTTATCTTCGGATAGCAAATCTTGAAAGTCTGAAATTTTCTGATGACTTACAATCATTTCATCTTTTAAATAAACTTTCGTATAGTTGCCATAGGCTTCAATAAAAAGGATATCATCTGTATTGATCTGATGGTATTTTTTGTCTCCTTTTAAAAAGAATCGATTGTGATTTGAACTCGAAGCAGGAGAAACTTCAATTTTAGACTTTTGGCTCGGAATTGTCTGAATCACCTTATTTACTGCCTTTAACAGGCGGTCAAAACTGAATGGTTTTAACAAATAATCAACAACGTTTAATTCAAAACCTTCTAAAGCATGTTCCTTATAGGCCGTTGTAATAATTGTTTTCGGAGGACTGGAAAGGGTTTTTAAAAAATCCAGGCCTCTTAATTTTGGCATGTTTATGTCTAAGAACATAAAATCTACAGCGTTTTCATTTAAAAACTGCATTGCTTCAATGGCATTATAGCAATTTTTTTCTAATTGTAAATGAGGAAGCATGCTGCAAAACTCTTCAATTATTTCATGAGCCAGCGGTTCGTCATCAATAATTATATATTTAAACATTCCTTGCTATTTTTAAAGTTGCCTTATAGGTGTTTTCTTGTCGATCGAGAATTAATTCATGCTTTTTAGGATAAATCAATGACAACCTTCGTTTTAGATTTGTGAGCCCTATTCCAGGTGCTGCGCCTATTTCTTTTGGATCAAAATTATTTTCGATGATAAAAGATATAAAATCATCATCACTTGACAAATTAATATGAATATATGCATCTTCAGTTAAGGTTTCTACCCCATGTTTAAAAGCATTTTCCAAAAGAATAATGTACAATAAGGGTGCAATTGTGAGACTGCCATCAATATCATGATCAAATTGGAATTCAACCGTTTTTTTATACCTGATTTTATGAAGTTCAATATAGTTTTTTAAGTACTCGATTTCATCTTTTATTGCCACATATTCCTTTTCTCCTTCATAAATCGTATACCGCATCATGTCAGAGAGTTTTAGAATAACTTCAGGTGCCTGTTCAGAATTTTTAACTGTCAAGGCGTATAAGTTATTCAAGGTATTAAAGAAAAAATGAGGATTTATTTGTGTACGCAGCAAAGCTAATTCGGATTGTGATTTTTCTGCCTTTAAATTCTTTAACCATTTCCATTGTTCAAAGGCCCAAAGAACAAATAATATTGGAATTGGGATGAAAAAATAGAAAAAAGACATGCCTTCCTTTATCTTCAGATACGCTTCCAAATCTCCTGAAAATAATCGAATATACAGATAATAAAAAAAAATTGGCCCATAAAATAGCGCAATCAATTTCCAATATTTAGTCACAAAAGAAGGAACTAATACATAAACAAATCCAAGCCAGAACGACAACAATAATGCAAATGTTATTGGATTGTCGGCTACGCCCATTAAGCCGTCTATAATAAATGCTGTAAAAAATAGAAAAACTAAAGCCACTACTTTAAAAACAGTTTTCTTATTCTTTTTTAAGTAGCCCAGATTATGTATGGGTATTGAAATAAGCAACCACCAAAAAGTGATGACAAAAGCAATTTCAATGGGTACGTCTTCAGGAATTATGATGAACCCTATATATTCTAATAATAAGAACATAGCAATGACAATTACCAATCCTATTCCGAAAGCTTTATATTTTTTTAAAAAATTAACCATGGTTCAAAAGTAGTCATGTTAGCTTGTCTTGACAAAAAAATTGACAGACACTATGATATTTGACACAAACACAATTAAATCAATGATGAACCCTATTCAACTCAATTCTAAAAGTGTATGGCTGCAAAAAATACTCATGTGTCATCTTTATTAGTGAGCCTTTTACCTTCATGTTAAGTTTGTCGAATATTAATAATAAAACCAAAAATCATGAGAACTTTAAACCACCATCAAATCACAAGTAGATTAAGCAAAACAAACAGTTACAAATGGCACAGTCAAAGACGGTTTCGATAAGTACGTCTTGCCATTAGCACACTACTATTAATCAAAAAACAAAAAACCATGAATACAATTCATATTAATAACCTGAGCAAGACCTATCCCAATGGAGTCAAAGCATTAGACGGAATCAATTTAGAAATAACAAACGGTATGTTTGGTTTATTAGGCGCTAATGGAGCTGGAAAATCTTCATTAATGAGAACCATTGCTTCCTTGCAAGAACCGAGTGAAGGAAGCATCACTTTTAACGATGTTGATATTATTTCCCAACCTCAATATGTAAGGGAAAATTTGGGTTATTTACCACAAGAGTTTGGTGTTTACCCGAAGATTTCTGCAGAAAAACTATTGAATCACATCGCAGTTTTAAAAGGCATTGTGAATGCCGCAGATCGTAAAACTCAGGTTACAGCTTTACTACAACAAGTAAATTTGTACCAACACAGAAAGAAATCGGTCTATACATTTTCGGGAGGTATGCGCCAACGTTTTGGCATAGCACAGGCCTTATTGGCAAATCCTCAATTGATTATTGTCGATGAGCCAACAGCGGGCTTGGACCCTGAAGAAAGCAACCGTTTCCTGAATTTACTGAGCGAAATTGGAGAAAACGTCATTGTAATTTTATCAACGCATATTGTTGAAGACGTTCGTAATTTATGTCCACAAATGGCAATACTTTCTAACGGTGAAATTATTTCTGAAGGAAATCCAACAGAATTAGTTGCGAGCATCGAAGGAAAGATTTGGACTAAAATTATTCCTAAAAAAGACATTGAAATTTATAAGAAAGCCTTTGATGTTATTTCTACCCAACTCGTTTCGGGAAAAACACAGGTAAGAGTGATTTCCAACGCAAGGCCCGAAGCAGGGTTCGAACAAATTACACCCAATTTAGAGGATTTTTACTTTGCAACATTGTTTTATAACCAATCCAAAAAAAGCTTAAATCATGTTTAATCAATTATTTCGTTTTGAAGTTTTTTATCAATTAAAACAACGTGCTTTTCCCCTATTCGCCTTATTGTTTCTCAGTTTAGGTGTTTTTATCGGAAGACAAGGCTTTGCGCCTGCAGGTGTTAATTTTAATTCCAATTATCAAGTCTATTTTTACACAAGCATATTTACATTAGGAAGTGTTTTTATTACTATGTTTTTTGCCATAAGTGGCATGCTTAGAGACAAACAACACAATATGGAGCCCCTGATCTATAGCACTTCAATTAAAAAAAGTCAATTTTTTTGGAATCGATTTCTTGGTGTATTTATTTTTAGCGTATTGGCATTTACACCATATATTATTGGTTATGCACTTGGTGTTACATTTTCTGATTTAGATCCGGAGCGTATTGGGCATTTTAACCTGTTTACCTATTTACAGCCTTGGCTTTATATTGTTATTCCCAATATTTTTATTTGTTCCACATTAATTTCTGCTGTTGCTGTACTAACAAAAAACAATACGTCCACCTATGTAAGTGCGGTCTTTATTTACATGCTTTACTTTGTAAGCTCCATCTTTTTAAACTCGCCTTTAATGGCACAAGCGGTTCCTGCTTCACCCGAAAGTATGGCTATAGCAGCATTAGCGGATCCATTTGGTATTGCTCCATTTTTTGAGCAGACACAATATTGGACGCCATTTCAAAAGAATACAGAATTGCTTTCATTCACAGGCTTGTTTATGTGGAACAGAATACTATGGATGTTAATTTCTATAGCACTATTATTGCTTACTTATAAAATATTTTCATTTAGAAAATTAGGTAAAAAAGTTAAGAAAGCACCAAAAATAAAAAAAGAGAAGATTCAAGTATTGGCCTACCAACCAATTAAAGCCTTGCATAATTTTAAAGCCCAACAATTAGCATTCTTTTCTCTTCTAAAATTAGAACTGAAAAGTGTTTTTAAGAGTTTACCCTTTATTGCAGTTCTTATCATGTGGCTGTTTATTGTATTTTCAGAATTATACTCAACTGTTGTAAGTGGAGGACAATATGGGGTAAGTGTGTATCCTTTTACAAATCAATTGATAGATTTAATAGTAGACCCTTTATCTATTTTTAGTTTGATATTAATCACTTTTTATAGTGCAGAAATTGTTTGGAAAGAACGTAGTTTAAATTTTAATTTAATTGTGGATGCTACACCAACTAAAAACAGTGTATTCTTTTTGTCCAAGTTTTTTGCTTTACTCTTATTGCCAATCATTTTAATTACTTCTGGAATCTTAATGTGTATGCTATTTCAGGTAAGTTTAAATTATACAAATTTCGAATTTAGTCTGTATGCTTCTTTATTTTATCATTACGGATTACAGTTAGTTGTGTATTCTATGATTGCCTTATTTGTAAACAGTTTGGTGAAAAACAAATATATGGGCATGGGAATTTTCGGTTTGATAGTTATTTTGAGCTTAAAAGCGAATATGCTTGGATTTGAACACCCATTAACAAGCCTTGGGTTTATGCCAAGACTTGGATACAATAATATGGATGGATTTAATGGTGCTTCAAATCTATTTGATCATCTAGCAATGTATTGGTTTGCTTTTGGTTTGATATTAACTGTATTATCATTTAAAATTTGGAATAGAGGTATCGTTGCAAACTATTCTGTGAAACTAAAACAGCTCATCTTTAGTTGGACAAAGATTCAAAAATTAACTATATCACTTTTAGTTTTAGTATTTATAGGTTCTGGTAGTTTGGTGTTTTACAATCTAAATATTGTTTCAGACTATAAAACGATGAATGATCAATTAGATTTTAGTGAAAACTATGAACGAAAATTTAAGAAATATGAAAGCCAGGAAAGGCCATATTATACTTCAAAAAAAACAGAAGTTGCTATCTATCCAAAAGAGAGAATGTATACTATTATGGCTGATAATATGTTGAAAAATAAAAGCGAACAACCCTTATCAGAACTGTTTATCACAGAGAGAACTAAGTTAGAGAATATCACTATAGAAAATGCACGTTTAGTTGCCCATGATACTTTTTATGGAACGTATTTATTCAAGTATGATAAACCTTTACAACCTAACGATTCTGTAAGATATACATATGAAGTAAAGAAAGAGTTAAAAGGCTATGAGGGAGACAATTCAATTGTAAACAATGGTACTTATATTAATCGTTTAGGGAATTTTGAGCCTATTTTAGGTTATACTACAGGAATAGAAATTACAAGCAGAATTGAACGTCAAAAAAGAAATTTACCTGAACGTTTAGAAGAAGATAATTCAGATGCGCATATCGCACTGGAAGATGTTAAATTTGAAAAAATAAGATTCGAAACTATTATTTCTACAAGCAGTGATCAAACGGCAATTAGTTCTGGTCGTTTACTAAAAGAATGGTCAGACAATAATAGAAACTTTTTCCATTATAAATCTAGTGAAAAGATTATGCCAGAAGTCGGTTATTTTTCTGCTAAGTATACATCTAAAAAAATTAATTATAAAGGCATTGCAATCGAGCAATATTATGATGCAAATCACTCTTTTAATATTGATGACATTGAAAACAGTGTGAAAGAAACCTTGGACTATTGTCAAGAAAATTTTGGAACCTATGCTTTTGATCATGTAAGAATTGCAGAAGTCCCTTCGTATTGGCCGTTTGGAGGCTTTGCGCACCCAGGAGTTATAGGTATGGTCGAAGACAGATTGTATTTGTCTGACGTAAGTAATGAAGATACTTTTAATGTGGTTGCTAAAATAGTTATTCATGAAGTTGCGCATCAATGGTGGGGACATACCTTGTCTGCAAAACCAGTTGCAGGTGGTTCTATATTTGTAGAAGGGTTTGCAAAATACACTGAGGCTGTAGTTATGGAGAAAATGTATGGAAAAAGAGCTGTGTATACCTTGAGTGAAAATGTTCGAAGCAGATATTTTAGAGGGAGATCTTTTGATGGTGATATAGAACCACCGGTTTATAAAGTAGATGGTCAAGGATATATTGACTACGGAAAAGCTTTAACTGTTATGTTAGCCTTAAGAGATTTAATAGGCGAGAGTCACGTAAATAAAATGATGAAAACGATTACAGACAGGCATCGTTCTATCAATAAATTGGAAGCTAATACCATTGAATTATTAGATGAAATCTACAAAGTAACACCACAAGATCAACATGTGTTAATTGATGATTGGTTTAAAAGAGTAATTACCTATGATTTAGGAAT
>RCNE010000022.1_pt1 | contig 60765 bp, 54 predicted proteins | sample 2041361 | NCBI WGS metagenome assembly RCNE01 (sample SAMN09708229, study PRJNA481090) | Marine sediment metagenome, whole genome shotgun sequencing project. | reverse complement strand
CCATGGTGGGTGTATATGTTCTACGCTACTATCGTATTCGGTATTGTCTATTTGGTAAGGTTCGAAGTAATGGGGGATTATGACCAAGACACGGAATACCTTACGGAAGTATCCATAGCTCAGGCAGAAATAGAAGAATATAAAAAGAACGCTAAAGATTTGGTGGATGTAAATACGGTAGAACTACTGGCGGATGCATCTGATTTGAGTGTAGGAAAAACAATATTCGAAACCAACTGTGTAGTCTGTCATATGGCTGATGGTGGTGGTGGTATTGGCCCTAACCTTACGGATGCGAACTGGATTTTGGGTGGTGGCATCAAAAATGTTTTCAATACAATTTCCGAAGGTGGTAGGGATGGCAAAGGAATGGTGGCCTGGAAACAAAGTTTAAAACCTTTGGAAATGGCTCAGGTTTCTAGTTACGTGCTAACCTTTCAAGGAAAGACATCAGCGAATCCAAAAGCAGCGGAGGGTGATATTTGGATAAATCCAGATGCTCCTAAAAAGGATATGCCTTCGGTAGAAAAGGATTCAACAGTTATCGTTACCGATTCAACGACGGTTGCTTTGAATTAAAGAAAACCTCAGGATTTGTGATCATACGCTATCAAAAGCCTAGAACCAAAAAGAATACATAATAGTTTCCCTCCTACTACGGGGGATTAAGAGAGGTGTAAAATGTCACAAGATCAAGATAATTTTCGAGATTCAATCGGAACCATTAGAGAAGATGGAAAGCGGGCATGGGTTTTTCCTAAAAAACCGAGCGGTAAGTGGTACAACTATCGTAAATATGTTAGCTACTTCCTATTGGCGTTCTTGCTCGCGGCACCCTTCGTTAAAATTGGTGGTAATCAATTTTTAATGTTCAACGTCTTGGAACGTCGTTTCAATATTTTTGGTTTTCCGTTTTGGCCGCAAGATTTTCATCTATTTGTAATATCGATGATCATCGGTGTTATTTTTATTGCCTTATTTACAGTAGCCTTTGGTCGTATTTTTTGCGGATGGATGTGTCCTCAAACTATCTTTTTAGAAATGGTCTTCCGTAGGATTGAATATTGGATAGACGGCGATAGAGGCGCGCAGATAAAATTGGACCGCCTGCCTTGGAATGCTGAAAAAATTAGAAAAAGAGTACTCAAATGGATTATCTTTTTCATCATTTCCTTCATCATTGCCAATGTATTTTTAGCGTACCTAATAGGTAGTGATAAGCTAGTAGGATATATTACGGACGGACCATTACTGCACCTCAGCACCATGGTTTCTTTATTGATTTTTACTGCAGTATTTTTTTGGGTCTTTACCTGGTTTCGGGAACAAGTCTGTATCATTGCTTGCCCCTATGGTAGAATGCAAGGTGTTCTCTTAGACAACAAATCTGTTGTAGTGGCCTACGACCATAAAAGAGGTGAAGCGGAAAACGGTAGAAAAAAATGGAGAAAGAACGAAGACAGGGAGGCCCTGGGAAATGGCGATTGTATCGATTGCTTCCAATGTGTAAACGTTTGTCCTACGGGAATTGATATTAGAAACGGAACGCAGCTAGAATGTGTAAACTGCACGGCATGTATAGATGAGTGTGATACCATCATGGAAAAAGTAAACCTCCCAAAAGGACTAATACGTTATGCAAGTGAAGACGAAATAACTAAAAAGGAGAAATTTAAATTTACACCGCGTCTTAAAGGATATACCGCTGTACTCATTATCCTTACAGGAATACTTATTGGCATGCTATTTCTTAGAAACGACCTCGAAGCCAATATTCTAAGATTGCCAGGGCAGTTATATGAGCACAAGGAAGGTGATATTATAAGTAATGTGTACACGTTTAAGTTGCTAAATAAGACTACAGATACAGTATCTGACGTGAGTTTTAAACTGTTGTCCCATAAGGGCGAGATTAAGATGGTACGTAAGGAAGATTTCATCGTACCAGCACAAGGTAGAGCAGAAGGCACACTGTTTATAGAGATTAAGAACGCTGCTATTAAGAGTGATAAGGAAAAAGTAAAGATAGGTGTGTATAGTGGTGATAAACTTATAGAAACCACCTTAACAGCGTTTTTGGCTCCTAGGAGTTATAACTAAAAATATTAAATATGAAAATTAACTGGGGAACGGGGGTAGTTCTTGCCTTTGTAGCTTTTATAAGCTTTATACTATTCTTTGTAGTGCGAATGAACATGGATAGCAATGCCAATCATGATTTAGTGACAGAAGACTATTATAAGGACGCATTAAACCATCAAACCGAGCTAAATGCTGAACTAAATGCAAACAAGCACGAAAAAATTAAACTTGAAAAAACAGGGGAAGGCCTACTCTTGCATTTTCCCTCAACTATCGATTTTAAAAAAGCAGAAGGAACAGTGTCCTTTTATAGACCATCTAATAAACAATTGGATTTTGACTTACCTGTAAGTTTATCCAAAACAAATTTGCTCATACCTGACAAACGTTTATTGGATGGTCGTTGGGACATTAAAATAACCTGGTCCCATGACGGACAGGATTATTTACAAAAAGAAAAAATAACATATTGAAAATAAGAATTAATATGTCATTGTGGGGCACGAAGCAATCTGTTGTATTCGTGGCGCAAATTGACGGATTACTTCACTATGCTCACAAAGACAAATAAAAATGTTGCTATCCGCGCTATTACTGGGGTTTATGGGAAGTCTGCACTGCGTTGGTATGTGTGGTCCCATTGCTTTTATGCTTCCGGTAGATAGGAAAAATCCAGTAAAAAAGGCTGGACAAATCACGCTGTACCATTTGGGTAGACTAATAGCCTATGCAACTATTGGTGTAGTATTTGGTTTGTTGGGGAAAGGACTTTACGTCTTTGGTATGCAGCAAAAATTATCTATTGCCATAGGGGTTTTAATGATTGTAATGGTGCTGATTCCTGCAAAGACATTCGCTAAATACAACTTTTCTAAACCTGTTTATAAAATCATATCCAAAGTAAAGAGCAGATTAGGGCAAGAGCTAAAAAAGAAAACAGCAGATACATTTTTAACTATTGGCGTTCTGAACGGGTTTCTTCCCTGTGGCTTAGTATACATGGCACTGTTCGCGGCCATAGCCATGGGTGATGTGGCCAAAGGGAGTTTGTATATGATTTTATTTGGTTTGGGAACCGTACCTTTAATGACCACTGCCGTATATTTTAGCGGCTTCTTAAAAAGTGGAGCAAAAAAACGTATCCAAAAATTAATTCCTGTATTCGTAATTGTTATGGGAGTGCTTTTTATACTCAGAGGTCTTGGTTTGGGCATCCCTTATGTGTCTCCCAGTCCGGTCTTAGAAGTGGTTTCCTCACAAATAGAATGTCATCCATGAAATAAGCTATGCAACTACTTCCAAATGATATCGTTCTACGTCCTAGATTCCAACTGGAACTAACTGGAAGAAAAGAGCCCTTATTGGAAGCTTTTAAAAAGGCAGAAAAGACACCCATTCTGGTCAAACGTATGGACGATCATCTTTTTATCAAGTTTGAGAAAAAAGAAACTAATTTCTGGTCACCACAATTACATTTAGAAATCAACGACATTGACGACAAAAACTCTAAATTATATGGACTCTTTGGGCCTAACCCAACATTATGGACCTTTTTTATGTTTCTCCATTTTGGAGTAGCCACCCTGTTCATTGCATTAGGAATATGGCTTTATGTGAGCGTGAGCTTAAACAAACCCTATTTTCTTCAAACAGTACTCATGGTGCTTTTAATACTGATGTGGCTGGCACTCTATATCTTTGGGCGGTTAGGCAAACGAAAAGGACGACCTCAAATGGAAGTCTTACACCAGTTTATGATGGATACTCTAATAGATAGCTAACTTTTTTAAAAAGGTGACATTACTTTGAATAAATTCGACTCATGGAGGAAACTAAAGACTTAATTAAAGACAGAGCGGATGTTTCTTTACTGGTGCGGACCTTTTATACTAAAATCAGAAAAGATGACGTTTTAGGCCCTATATTCAACAACATTATTACGGACTGGGAAGGCCATTTAGAGCTGCTCACGGATTTTTGGGATACTCAATTTTTCTTAAAACGTACCTACCATGGCAACCCCATAACCGCGCATCAAGAAGTAGATGAGAAGATGAACCATACGATAACTTCAGAACACTTTGGATTATGGCTAAACCTTTGGTTTGAGACTATAGATGAGCTATTTACAGGAGAAACTGCTTGGATTGCTAAAAATAGGGCTCAAAAAATGAGTACTATGCTGTTTATGGAGTTGTTTAAAAAACGGGCTAGATGAGGTTTAATAGAAGGAGAAGCTACACGTTTTTAGATTGAGGTGCGTGCTTATTATGCAGCTCCTTTCATTGCCAAAATGGTGGTAACCCAAACAATTACAGATGAAAAAAAGATGCCCACTGTATTGGCTGCGAAGGCTCTCTTTTTTTCCATTTTAAATATATAACTGGCAATGCTACCTGCATAAACTCCAGTACCGGGAACCGGAAGCATTACAAAGAAAATAAGTCCAATAAAACCATACTTCTTTATTTTCTCACCTGATCCAACTTTTGCTTTACGAGCAACGTAAATGGCAGATTTCTTGTAGTAATGCCATTTGAGAAGGTATTTATTTATTTTAGTCAAGAAAAAATACATAATTGGAAAAACAAGGACATTGGCAAAAAAACAACCTGCAAAGACCAGATATATGTTTACACCATTCAATAGCCCATACGGAATTCCAACCTTTGCTTCCCCAAAAGGAGAAAGGCTCCAAAGCATTGCTATGATTAAATCTAAAGCCAAATTTCTAATTTTATTAATCAGTAAAATTACATTCTTCTAATCGATAAACCATTTATTAAATCATAAATAATCTCTAAAAGAATACGTTCCGGATTGCATAGAAAATCGCTATTTTCGTAGGGCTAGGCATATATCCCAGTTTACATAGACTCCTGAAGAATGAAAAAAAACGAATCTAGAAGGTCTTTTCTTAAAAAAGCATCACTTACTACAGCGGCTATTTCGGCATCACCTTTATTATTTGCAACAAGCCTAGAAGAGAAACTACCCCTCATAAGATCCTATTCCGATAGGTCTTATGCTGCGAACGACCATATAAATTTAGCTATTATTGGCTCTGGTATTCAAGGGATCTATGATACGAATACAGCATTAGGTGTAGTCGGTGTAAAACTAGTAGCTGCTTGCGATTTGTATGATGGGCGATTAGACCGAGCAAAAGAATTATGGGGAGATTCGATTTTTGTGACACGTGACTATAGAAAAATACTGGAGCGTAAAGATGTTGATGCAGTGATTATTGCTACTCCCGATCATTGGCATCAAAAAATTACAATTGAAGCGTTAAAAGCAGGTAAGCATGTGTACTGCGAAAAGCCTATGGTGCAAAAATACGAGGAAGGTGAAGCAATTATTAATGCCCAAAAGAAGAGTGGTAAAATATGTCAGGTAGGAAGTCAGGTAATGTCTTCTTTAGGTAATGAAAAAGCCAAACAGCTATATGAAGAAGGAGCTATTGGAGATATAGTGATGCTGGACATGTACAATGATCGATATTCTGCCGAAGGAGCTTGGCAGTATCCTATTCCGCCAGACGCTAATCCAAGTACCATAGATTTTGACACCTTTTTGGGTACGGCTCCTAAGGTCCCTTTCGAACTCAAACGCTTTTTTAGGTGGAGAAACTATCAAGATTACGGAACTGGGGTAGCAGGTGATTTATTTGTACATGCTTTTTCAACATTAAATTATGTTTTAAGTTCACACGGTCCTAATAGAGCATTGGCCACAGGAGGTCTTAGATACTGGAAAGATGGCCGTGACGTACCAGATGTTACCATAACGTTATATGACTATCCTAAAACCGATACCCATGCCGCTTTCAATGCTGCATTTCGAATTAACTTCATCGCTGGGAATGGTGGTGGTGGCGGATTTAAATTGATAGGTACGGAGGGAGAAATGGAAGTTGGTCAGAACCAAGTAACTTTAAAACGGTCCAAATTAGGTGGGGGACCGGGCGGTTATTCTTTAATTGCCTATACGGAAGAAACCCAGCAAAAGATAAAGGACGACTACACAAAGAATAAATTATCATCTAGAGTACAATCGTTGAATACTGGAGCTACAACTTGGCAAGCTCCTAGTGACTATAAAGGGGGTCATTACGATCATTTTAACAATTTCTTTACCGCTATTCGCGAAGAAGGTAGTGTAGTGCAAGACCCAACTTTTGGCTTAAGAGCTGCGGGTGCAGCCCTGTTAGCCAATGAAAGTTATTATAAAAAACAGCCTGTAGACTGGGACCCAATAAATATGAAATTATTGTAATGCCTATATCTTAAAAGTGACCACGGGTAATGTGGAATGGTTGGCGACATCCTCGCCAATACTGCCCAAAAAGAAATGGGAAATTCCTTTGCGGCCGTGGGTAGGGATTCCAATAATATCTGCATGGCTCTCCATGGCAAAATTTATCACACCGCTTTCAACGGAGTAATCGTTGTAAATAGCAACTAGCAAATCAAAGCCAACGGTATCGCAAAAGGCAACTATTTTTTCTTGAATCTCCTTGGTACTCAAAAATGCATCACCAGGTGTATTTACATATACCAATCTCAGTTCTGTCGCAAAGATTTCAGCTATATATTTAGCCCGCTGAAAAGCATGAATATTCTCCTCTTTCAAATCACAGGCGAATACCATTTGCTGCGGCTCAAAATCATCGGTATCGTCTTTGATAACCAGTACGGGTATATCGGAATGTCGTACTACTTTTTGCGTATTGGACCCAACAAATATTTCTTTAAGTCCTTCGCTGCCGTGGCTACCCATAACGATTAAATCAGCCTTATTTTCTTTGGCTACCGTGCTTATTTCGCTAAAGACCTTGAAATGTTTTATTATGGGTACTATTTCAACACCCTCTAGGTAAGGTTTGTCCAGAAACTCTTTTAATCGCTTCTCAGCAAGCCGTATTAAAAAAACTGTATTCTGCATTTGAGCCCCTTCATTCGAAGAAATTAACGCCTCGTTTAATTCTAGCATATGTAAGGCATATAATGTTGCCTTATGCTTTTTGGCTATTGATGCTGCTACTTTGAATGCATATTCTGATTGAGTTGAAAAATCAATAGGTACTACAATATTTTTCATATCAGTGATTTTAATGGTTTATATTAGATTAGACCGTCATGGAGAACAATCTTGTATTGGGAACTTTTTTATGTAATCTTACATCAAAGGCCATGCATACATTTCGCATGTAAGGCCTTCCTTTTTGTGTGACTTTGAGTTGATGTGTATTTATCTCAATAAGACCGTCCTTTCGCATGTTATCTAGTCGTTGCAGAACAATGGGAAGGTCAGAAAAAATCATTTGTTCATTAAACCAAGAGGTGTCCATACTACACATAAGATTTAGGATATGCTTACGGATGACTTCATCCTCGGAAGAAAGGATATGCCCCTTGACTACTGGAATTACGTTATTCTCAACCAATTGCCTGTATTCTTCTAAATCTTTCACGTTCTGGGCAAAACCATACCAACTATCGCTAATGCTGGAAGCGCCCAAACCTATCATTAGTTGTGTTTTAGAAGCCGTATATCCCATAAAATTACGATGTAAACGTCCTTCTTGCGTGGATATAAACAATTCATCGGTTTTTAAGGCAAAATGGTCCATCCCTATTTCCTCATATCCAAGTTGACCGAGTAAAGCCTTTCCTGTTTCGTACTGTTTTCTTTTTAAATCTGCAGAGGGCAAATCAGAATCCTTGTAACCTCGTTGCCCGTTTCCTTTCATCCACGGCACATGTGCATAACTATAAAAAGCCAACCGATCTGGAAGTAAGGTTTTAGTTTTGTTTATGGTCTCGATAACGTGATCCATAGTTTGGTGGGGCAAGCCAAAAATAATATCGTGCCCTATAGAAGTGTAGCCAATTTCACGTGCCCACTCTGTAACTTTTTTTACATTTTCAAAAGGCTGAATCCTATGGATGGCCTTTTGTACTTTTTCATTATAATCCTGCACGCCATAACTAACTCTCCTAAAACCTACATCGTACAATACTTGTAAATGTTCTTTGGTTGTATTATTGGGATGCCCTTCAAAGCTAAACTCATGGTTTTCGGCCTGTGTTGCTTTTTCAAAAATCCCGTCAATAAGATTTTTTAAATTCTCTGGACTAAAGAAAGTAGGCGTACCACCACCCAAATGCAGCTCTTTAATAACAGGTTTTTCTGAAAACAAGGCTACATAAAGCGACCATTCCTTTAATACGGTTGCTATATATGGTTCCTCTACCTCGTGTCGTTTTGTGATTCTTTTGTGGCAGCCACAAAATGTGCATAAACTTTCACAGTAGGGTAAATGAATATACAAACTTATGCCTTCGGTGCTATTGGATTCCGAAAAGCTTTGTTGAACTGAAGCCTCCCATTTTTTGCCTGAAAATGAGTCTATATCCCAATAAGGTACTGTTGGATAACTGGTGTATCTAGGTCCGGGAACATTATATTTTTGGATAAGGCTGCACATTATACTACTAGGTTTCTAACAAAGGTATACCCTATTGGTATTCGAAAATATGACAATTATCATATCTGCTTGGCGCTAACCTTTGGAATCTATAAGAAAATAGAGTCAATGGGTCTATTTTGTTTTTGTAATTAATCTAATCTTTAGATAATAACTATTTGTTATTATTCTACAGCTTTGTTAAACTTCTGGTTTAGGCCAGCTATCAGTTGATGAGTTTGTTTAGCAAACCCAATAATGTCACCTGATGCATTTCGCTTAAAGTGAAACCATAGTTCTTGCTCTGTGTCAAAGAATAAATCCTTCTTGTAAGCGTAGATTGGAACTGGGTCTAATACTATATTTCTTCTGATAACTTGGTATTTTAAGGTATCATTCTCAATCAAGATATTATTCCAAAAAACCTTACTTTTCTCAAAAAGATAAGCACCAACATATTCTTTTTTTTCTTTGGAAGAAATTTCACTCGGTATTAGCATTTTATTTTGCTGAACACGCCTTTCCTTTAAGTTATATTTGTTTCCGTTTTTTAAAAAATAGAATTTGTTTTTTCCAGTTTCCAGTGTGTCTGTTTTATTGAAATAAGGCGACCAAAAAGTTCCGTCATAAATGGCTACATATTTAGTACCGATAACTTCAAATTCATCTCCTTGTATAATAATTGCTGTATCCTCATCAATACCAACACCTAATAATTCTGGTTTAACTTTCAATAGGTCAAACATATCATAATGCCTGTTTCTTTCCAGATGATGCTGGTCAAAAGCGGTATTTGTTACAAATCCTAATCCAATTTCAGGAGTGCTAATAATATTATAACTTCCATTTAAATCTCTACTGCCTCTTGCCAAATAAGAGCCTTGAATGCTTGCACCTGCGGAATGACCGCCAATTATCCCACCTCGATTTAAGATATTTTTTAATTCCAAGTGGGTTTTTGTATTCAAATATGCATCTGCCGTTCGCCATTGCCTACCGCCAGTGAGCCAAACAGCTGTTGCGGTGGTTAAAGGTTTCACAAATGCATCGCTATTGGCTACTATAGTGTCTCTGGTGTGGAGCAATGTAATACTATCAAAACCACGGGTGATAAACTGTCTTTTTAAAATCTTAAATTCAGGGTCGTAGTTTATCGAATTCTCATCAAAAGCAGTTGGTATCACAACAAGTTTAGCTGTGTTTCCGCCTGCCAAATCAAAGAATATCTTCCACATTTCGGGCGTCATTCCTCCACCGCCAATTAATAATTTCCCATGTTTAGGTCCGCGAGATTCGCCTTTTGTCGTGGGTGGTTTTGTCTCTGGAGTTTGGCAACAGGTAATTAAAAGGAGTAGTGATACTGTCAGTAGTTTTTTAAGTAGACATAATGTTCGTTTTTTGATTGTCATAGAATTGCTGAATATTTTTACAATGCATACGAACATAGCTATAAAAACACTTGTTGTTATACCTAAGGTAGCTTAGGTGTAAAACAAAAAATAAAAAGGTCAAACTAACCTTGTTGTCTAAAGCATTTAGTATATAGAATTCTGCTGTTAATAGGCCTCCTTCATCCATTGATACGGTTGCCGGTTCATCCACAAGCCTCTAGTGAAATCAGGAAAATCCTGTGGTTCACCGTTATTGTCAATAGATAGCTCAGATAAAGGAGTTACAGCACTCCAAGCGGCAGCATCGTAAGCATCCATAGGTGGGGCTATATTCGCCTTCGCAGATTCAATAAAAGAGTTCATAACAAAGAAGTCCATTCCGCCGTGTCCAGCATCTAAAGCATATTCGCCGTATTTTTTCCAAAGGGGATGGTCATACTTTTCCAACCATTCTGTGGCTTCACTCCATTTGTGCGATTCCGATTGACCCTCTACATATATTCTATTTCCATCTACCTCCCATAAACCATTTGAACCTTGAACTCTAAACCCTAAGGAGTAAGGTCGGGGTAAATTACAATCATGGGTAATAATAATAGTTTCCCCATTTGCCGTATCAATGGTTGTGGTAATAACATCACCCTGCTTAAATTTAACTTTGGCATTCGGGTGGTCTTTTCCTCCCACCTCTGCGATATAATTATGCAGGCCTATAGCCTTTGTTGCATGCGATGTTAAAGACATAAATCTATTTCCCCTGTTAATATCTGCCATAGCGGCAATAGGGCCTAGGCCGTGTGTTGGATACACATCAGCATTTCTTTTTACTGAGTGTGCCGTACGCCATTTGGCTTCGGAAATTCCCTTTTTTCCAAACTCTGCACCTTTGCCATAGGCCGTTTTTCCATCGTTAAATTTCACATGACGTAAATCGTGCTGGTAACCGCATCTAAAATGCACCAACTCTCCAAAAACGTTTTGTTTTACCATGTTTAAAACAGCGAGTACGTCTCTACGATAATTCACGTTCTCCATAATCATCATATGGGTGCCAGTAGCCTCATGGGTATTCACTAAATCCCAACACTCTTCCAAGGTATTGGAAGCAGAAACCTCTACCCCTGCATATTTTCCTGCTTTCATAGCGTCTACCGTCATGCGAGTATGCCATAACCAAGGTGTGGCAATAATCACGGCATCTACTTCTTTAAGCTCTAATAAATTTCTATAATCGTAATCACTGGCTCCAAATACCTGTGGTATTTTAGCGCCTGCTTTTGAAATCAATTCCTTCGCAAGCGTAATTCTAGAAGGGTCAACATCACAAATAGCGGTAACATTTACGTCTTTACGTAACAACAAGTTTTGTAAGTGATTTGTTCCCCTCAATCCGACTCCAATCATTGCAACATTAAGCTTGTCTGCGGCACTGTATATATTTTTAGCAAAACCTGGTACCGCAAATAGTCCTGCCCCAGCAAGTGATGTGTTTTTGATGAAATTACGTCTTGAGCTCATATCAGTATTTTAAATTTATGCTTTGAATTTATGAAAAACTTATATCATTGGAGAAGATGTGTTGTATATTATTATTGATATCATCCTATTAAAACACCATACATCTAACTTTCGCTGTATTTTTTAAAGACAATCCTTACTTTTACACTATAAATATAATAACCATGACATTACTTTTAATGGCTGCAGGAAGCGGCAGCAGATACGGAAAATTAAAACAATTTGATGAACTCGGCCCTAAAGAGGAGTTCCTAATGGAGTTTGCTATTTATGATGCGATTAAAAATGATTTTGATCAAATCGTGGTTATTACCAAGGCGGAAAATGTATCCTTCTTACATGAATACCTAAGCGAACGACTACCGAAAAACATTAAACTTGATGTATTGGCACAGGAAATAAGTGATTTGCCCGCCGGTATTGCGTTTACTGGAAAACGGAAGAAGCCGTGGGGCACCGCACATGCCGTTTGGACCGCAAGAAACGTAATCAATGGCCCTTTTGTGGTCATTAATGCTGATGATTTCTACGGACAAGCAGCGTATAAGAAAGCAGCCGATTTTATCAAATCTGATGACAGTGCATACTCTTTATTAGGGTACACTTTAAAAGACACGCTTTCTGAACATGGATCGGTTTCTAGAGGGGTTTGTAAAGTATCTGGCGATGATTTATTATCTGTAGAGGAACGATTAAAACTAGTTCAAAAAGGGCAGATAGTCTTAGACGAGGATACCGGATTGGAGTTTACCGGTGATGAACAAGCAAGTATGAATTTTTGGATATGCAGACCATCTATTTTCGCGAAAATAGAATCAGAATTCAAAATTTTCTTAAATGATGAAGATCGTATTGCCAATAGTGAGCTCTACTTACCTTTTATGATACAAGAGATGCTTCAAGCAAAAGAAATAGAGGTAAAATGTATTCCATCTGGTGGAGATTGGTTTGGGGTAACCTATGCTAGCGATAAAGAAACGGCTATGGGAAGCTTGAAGGATAAAACTAACCAAGGCCAGTACGTTTCTCCTTTATGGAACTAATAAATAGTACATATACCCCAGAAAAGCTTCAAAAACTTCTGGGGTGTTTTGTAATTAAAAATCAAGACTTTAGCTTTCAGCCTCTTACCGCGGGCTTAATAAACGATACGTTCTTGGTTAGTGTCGAGGAGAAACCCATGTACGTTCTCCAACGTATCAATCATACCGTTTTTCCCAACGTTAGCGGATTAATGAAAAATGTTTCTAGTGCTTTGAAAGTCTTGAGCGCAAGGGACTATTCCGAAATCAAACTATTAAAAACTACGGACGGATCTTATTTCATAAGGACTGATACGGGCTATTGGAGGTTAATGAGTTTTATTGTCGATAGTACCACCTATGATACTACGGAAAAAGAAGAAACTGCCTTTGAGGCGGGGCGGATAATAGGAAACTTTCACCTACTTCTAGAAGATCAGAACCTTTTAGAATACACGGATACCATTCCACGTTTTCACGACATGCCTTTGCGCGAGGAACAGTTTAAGGATGCACTGGCTTCCGCTGATGATTTAAAGCTGAAAACCGCAAGTAGTGCAATCGCTTTTGCGAAAGAAACGCTTGTTACTTTAAAAGACATACAGATTGCTGCCTTGCAATCGCGTGTATGTCATAACGACACCAAACTAAACAACATCTTGTTTTCCAAGCAAACGGGTAAAGGACTATGTCTAATAGATTTAGATACGATTATGAAAGGGTATTTTTTCTATGATTTTGGCGATGCTATTAGAACCGTAGTCAACACCGCACCCGAAGACGAAAAACAACTGGAACTTATTTGTTTTAAGGAGCACTTGTTCAGCGCATTTGTATCCGGACTGGCCAGTAACCCTTCTTTTTTAAGTAAGGCAGAATTAGAATCTTTGCCCATGGGAGCAGTTTTTATGCCTTTCATTCATGGACTTAGGGCGCTAACGGATTATCTGGAAAACAATAGGTACTACAAGGTTACTTACGAAAACCAGAATTTAGACCGATGTATAAGCCTGTTTGATTTTTCGAAAAAAGCTTTAGATAAGATTCCATTTATGGAAACGGAGTTAAAACGTTTGTTTCCAGAAGCAATATAATAGTTTAGAAATACTACCCATCCCTCAATGTTCTGCCGAAAGGGGAGGATTCCTCATCAGACAACACTAGTTGAGCCAATCTTAAATATGAATTGTGCTCATTACTATATAGGATTTGTAAAAAATAGCGCTACACAATAGCTGTCAAAATGGTTAAAACCAAAAAGAGTCCGGTTGTTTAGAACCGGACTCTTTTACGAGAACACTATATGAAAATGAAAAAAGTTAATTCGTTTTTATTACATACTAAAAGTACCTTCTTTCTACCTGTTGTAAAATTTATTGTTGTGAACTTATTAAATTCTGTGGTGAATGAAGGCAATTTTGTTTTAAATGGATTTCACATTGATTAGAAGTTAAAAATCAGAAAATAAACTATCAAACTAATCATGACCTTAAAAATGAGGCAAGACACTGTTTTAATAACAAATTAGATGCGCCACAAAAATTAGAAACAGTTCAGTAAATAGCATAAAAAAGCCGATGCTCCCACCGGCTTGTACTAACTAACTCAAAATATGAACATTTGTTCTAAAAGAACATAACAAAAATAAGTCGTTCTTACGGAGTTGGTGTTACGTTAACCTAAACAATAGGTTATGTTATTTGAATGCTGGGTATCCTGTAATGTCAGCACCCGTAATTAACAGATGTATATCGTGTGTTCCCTCATACGTTATTACACTTTCTAGGTTCATCATATGTCGCATAATACTATACTCACCTGTAATTCCCATGCCACCCAATATTTGCCGCGCTTCACGTGCAATTTTAATGGCCATATCTACATTGTTACGTTTAGCCATGGAAATTTGAGCCGTAGTAGCTTTGCCTTCATTCTTTAATTGCCCTAGTCTTAATGCCAATAACTGTGCTTTGGTAATTTCGGTAATCATTTCTGCAAGCTTCTTTTGTTGTAACTGAAAAGCTGCAATAGGCTTTCCAAACTGTACGCGTTCCTTAGCATATCGTAACGCTGTATCGTAACAGTCCATGGCAGCTCCTATGGCACCCCATGCAATACCATAACGTGCAGAATCCAGACATCCTAATGGAGCACCCAGGCCTGTTTTGTTAGGCAGTAAGTTTTCTTTAGGGACTTTTACATTATCGAAAATTAGTTCTCCAGTAGCCGAGGCGCGAAGCGACCATTTGTTATGTGTTTCTGGCGTAGAAAAACCTTCCATACCCCGCTCAACTATTAAACCATGAATTCTTCCTTCTTCGTTTTTTGCCCAAACAACTGCGATATCAGCAAATGGGGAATTAGATATCCAAAGTTTTGCACCGTTCAAGAGATAGTGGTCACCCATATCCTTGAATTTTGTCTCCATACCACTTGGATTAGAACCATGATTAGGTTCCGTAAGTCCAAAACAGCCCATCCACTCGCCACTCGCTAGCTTTGGTAGGTATTTTTTACGCTGTTCCTCTGTACCATAAGCGTAAATAGGGTACATTACTAAAGAAGACTGTACAGAAGCTGTAGAACGAACCCCACTATCACCACGCTCTATTTCTTGCATTATAAGTCCGTAACTTATCTGATCTAGACCAGCGCCACCATATTCTTCTGGTATGTAAGGACCAAAAGCACCAATATCCGCAAGACCACTTATAATCTGCTTTGGAAACTCAGCCTTTTGGGCATATTCCTCAATAATCGGAGAGACATCTCGCTTTACCCATTGGCGTGCGGCATCACGAACCAATTTATGTTCATCGGAAAGTAAATCGTCTATATTATAATAATCTGGGGCTTCAAATAAATCAGGTCTCATAAATCGCAATTTTTATCAAAGATAATTAGAAAAAATATAACATTAGAAAGACTAATTGTTATATTTAATATATGGTGTATGTGTTGAAATAACGGTTTAGGCGTTTAAAAATTGCGCCAATAGCTTATGAAAATGGTGTACTCCTTTTTCCCGAGTAGGTGAAAATCTTCCTGCTTTATAAAAATGTGATTGTACACCTTTCTGCACGCCTTCAACGACTTCTTCATCTTCTAACTCCACCTTGTCTAAGCCAGAGCCAGCTCCCTTATCTAGTTTGTTTTCATTATAGACATAACTCATAAATGACACTTTAGTTTTCTTCATATGCAATGGCTGGACAAGATTAACGGATACCCCCCAAGGGTAAAAATTGAACATCATATTGGGGAAAACCCAGTAATAGTAAGCCGCTACTTGTTTTCCAAAATCTGGATGGCCTTCTGGTAACTCAAAAACCGCTTCAGACTCCTTCGCGTAACCAATTTGAAGATTACAATGATTGTACAAAATAGTGTCATAACTGCCATAATCAAGAGCAGCATCTAAATCTTCATGCACAAAAGGAATATGAAAACCTTCAAGATAATTATCACAATAAAGGGCCCAATGTGCATTGACCATATATTCTTTGTTTCTGCTCTCGTCAAGTTTAAATTCATCTAATGGTAAAAACCCCACACGTTCATTCATACTATCTATAACATCTTGAAAATCAAAACTTGGGTTTAGACCTGCAAATAAAAAGGGTCCCCATTTACGTAATGGAAATTGATGTAAACTATCACATGGTCTTGGGAAATCTTGGGTTTCTTTAAACTCTGGCATATGTTCAAATTTCCCATTAAGTGCGAAACGTCTTCCATGGTATCCACAGACTATTTTTTTTGTTTTCCCAGATTTATTAATTAAAAGATTACCTCGGTGCGTGCAAACGTTAGTCAAGCAATATATAACCTCATCAGTATCTTTAGTTAATAGCATGGGTTCAGTTAAGAAACCATCTAACAAAATAAAAGGATGTGAATTTGAAGTATCCTTTATTTCTTGTGTACTGCCAACCCATTGCCAAGACTTATAAAATACGGATTGTTTTAGCGCTTCAAAAATCTCAGGGTTTCTATAAAAAGAGGACGGCAGTGTTTCCGCTTTGGAAATGTCAGCATCTATATGAAAGCTATAATCCATAACTAATTAATTTGTAAATTAGGCAAGTTTCTTTTCAAAAGTAACCAATTATCACATAAAAGAACTTCACAATTAAATGGGTAATGAAACTAAAAAAATAGGTTTATGGACCTGTACTTCGTTAGTTGTAGGGAATATGATTGGAGCCGGTATCTTTTTAATGCCTGCAGTCTTAGCCTCCTATGGAGGCATCAGTATCTTTGGATGGCTTTTTTCTTCAGTGGGTGCGGTATTATTGGCAGCTGTATTTGGAAAGTTAAGTGCCCTTGTTAAAAATAAAAATGGAGGTCCTTACATCTACTCAAAAGAGGGAATAGGCGATTTTGCTGGGTTCTTAGTTGCTTGGGGATATTGGATATCTACTTGGGTTGCCAATGCGGCAATTACCATTGCTTTTGTTAGTGCGCTGAGTGTTTTTTTTCCGGTTTTGGAAACAAATACTCTTTATGCCGTTTTATTAGGACTAGTAACAATATGGTTTTTAACATGGATTAACTCTAGAGGTTTACGCGAATCTGGTAAGGTTCAGGTAGTAACCACATTATTAAAGTTGATTCCCTTGATACTGGTTATTATTGGCGGCATCTTCTTTTTCAATATTGATAATTTTATTCCATTTAATCCGAGCGGGGAAACAGATATGGCAGCTATTGCCATAACCGCAACCTTAACCCTATATGCCTTTTTAGGTGTAGAAAGTGCAACGGTTCCCGCTGGGAATGTTGAAAACCCGGAGAAAACGGTCCCTAAAGCGACTATGTTGGGGACCATAATTACCACTTTAGTTTATGTGTTAAGTACGGTTGTAATTATGGGAATGATACCATCGGATATTTTATCAAAATCGCCTGTCCCTTTTGCTGATGCTATGTATATAATTACAGGGAAATGGGGTCAAAATCTAGCTGCTTTTGGCGCTGCAATTGCTGCTTTTGGTGCTTTAAATGGTTGGATTTTAATACAAGGTCAAATAGCGATGGCAACCGCGAAAGATGATTTATTTCCTAGAGTATTCAGAAGAGAAAACAAAAATGGAATTCCTGTTTTGGGAATTGTCATAGGTAGTATCTTAACCTCACTGGTCATGTTAATGAACTATTCTGAGGGTTTAGTAGCGCAGTTTAAATTTATAATTCTAATCACTACACTTTGCACTTTAATTCCATATTTATTCACTGCCGCTGCTTATATTTTAATCTTACTTGAGCGCAAATCACCAAACCTTAGATGGCTGCCAGAAGTGACGCTTTCTAGCCTTGCCTTTAGTTATTCTTTATGGGCAATATACGGTGCTGGTGAAAAAGCTGTTTACTATGGGTTTTTGTTACTCCTTGCCGGTATTCCTTTTTATGTTTGGATGAAATTTAGAAATCGATTAAAAAAGTAAATCACATTATGAAGTATACGAGTCATTCTGAATACCTTCCCTTGTGTTCTGTTTTTATAAAAACCGCTTCTGATGCTTTCATTAATGAGGATAAATTAGAGGCCGAATGGGAAACCCTAAATTATTTAGGCAAACCCGAACTGTTAAAATCTAATAGTGAATATGAGATTTTTGAAAAAATACTAAAGGATAAAGGTGTTGAAATAATCTATTCTCCTATAGATACTAATTTATCTTTAGACGCAATTTATTGCCGAGATGCATCTATCGCAACCAATGATGGAATGATTATTTGTACCATGGGTAAACAAGAAAGAGCCTTAGAGCCTGAAGCACAACGAAAAACTTTTCTAGCCAATGAAATTCCTGTTTTAGGAACCATTCAATCTCCTGGTACATTAGAAGGTGGCGATGTAGCCTGGTTAAACCAAAAAACCTTAGCTGTTGGACTCACCTATAGAACCAATCTTGATGGAATAGAGCAATTGAGAACTTTACTCGACCCTCAAGGTGTTACCGTGATAACGGTAGACTTACCACATTATAAAGGAGTAGAAGACGTATTTCATTTAATGTCAATTTTTAGCCCTGTTGATAAAGATTTGGCTGTGGTCTATTCTCCATTGATGCCTATTAGATTTAGAAATCTATTATTGGAAATGAATTATAAATTGGTTGAGGTTCCTGAAGAGGAGTTTGAAAGCATGGGTTGTAATGTCTTAGCGATTGGACCACGAAAATGTGTTATGGTAGAAGGTAATCCAAAAACAAGGCAAGCACTTGAAAAGGCAGGCTGTGAGGTTCTTGTTTATAGCGGGAAAGAAATTAGTGTTAAAGGTGGTGGTGGCCCTACTTGTTTAACAAGACCAATAAAAAGATTAAAATAAAACTACATTTTCAAATAAAACTCCTTCGTTAGCGCAATGTATGCTGCGGTGTATTGATGTCTTTCAACTTCAATGGTCAATTCATCTTTTAAAACCTCTTTTTTGATAAACGAAAACTGAAGTAAACTTCTTTTGATTCCAGAAGAAGGGGTGCCTTTTATCCTAGTTATATGTTGAGGGTAAAGCCCTAACGGTGTTGCTATATTTATAAATTGAAGCTCTTCCTTGTATGGAATAATAACTGCAAAAGAACCACTAGGAGCTAATAATTGGGCTGCGCCTTGGAGTAATTCCTGAAAGGGTAAGGCAGTGTTCTGCCTAGCTAAATCTCTTGAGACATCTCCACTAGAAACGTCTTCGGTGTAAAACGGCGGATTGGAAACAATTAAATCATAAGGTTCTGCCATATCATCTACCAGTTCGTCTAAACCGGCATGAAAACAAAAAAGGCGGTCTGCCCATGGCGAGGCTTCAAAATTATCCACACATTGCTCGTAAGCGGTCTCATCAATTTCTATAGCTTCAATATTTTCTGCGTCGCATCGTTGTGCGAGCATAAGTGCAATTAGTCCCGTGCCAGCACCGATATCCAAAATCGTATTCGGTCTAGCTTCCACTGAAGTCCAAGCACCTAATAAAACACCATCTGTACCGATTTTCATGGCACACTTGTCTTGTTGAATGCTAAATTCTTTAAACTTAAAAGGTTTGCTCATTCCAGTTGCCCCGCTTCCCTAGTTTCTGCACCCTCTAGTTCTAGAAGTGAATCTCCTAAACGGGAACGCATATCGTTTGCCAAAAGCTTTATTTTTGTTATTATTTCTGGATGTTTTGATGCTACATTGGTCGTCTCGCTTACATCGTTTTGCATGTCGTACAGTTCTATTTCTTCCATATCTATCATACGGTAGTCTCCTGGAAAGCCATCTTTGCCCAGTTCCTTTCCGTCCATAGTCCTATATCGGTGTGGAAAGTATAGCTTCCATTTCCCATAGCGTACCCCAAAAAGTTCGTTTACCCTATAGTAAAAGAAATAGGCTTCCTGAGGACCTTTGTCGGTCTCTCCCTTCAATAGTTTTAGAACACTCTTACCATCAATAATATTTTTAGGCAAGCTTGCTCCAGTCTCCTCTGCAATAGTAGGTAGGATATCTATGGCCATGACAGGTTCTTCAATCACCTTACCCGAAGGAATTACTTTTGGGTATTTAATAATAAAGGGCTCACGTTGCCCACCTTCCCAAGCGGTTCCTTTACCTTCTCTCAATGGATATGCACTTCCGGCATGGTTGCCATACGATAACCAAGGACCATTGTCAGAGGTGAAAATTACGATGGTATTATCTTCTAGTCCGTTCGCTTTTAAAGCAGCAGTAATCTGTCCTACAGACCAATCTATTTCCATAATTACATCGCCATACAACCCTCTATTGGATTTTCCTTTGAACTTGTCTGATACAAACAAAGGAACATGGGGTTGTGGATGGGGAACATACAGAAAGAAAGGATTATCCTTGTTTCTATTAATAAAGTCTACACTTCTTTCTGTAATCTGGGTAGTTAATTGGGATTGTTCCTCTAAAGTATCGATTACAGTCTCGTTTTCATATAACGGAAGGTCGGGAAAGTTAAAAACTGGACCTTGCTGCGGGTGGTAGGGCCACATATCATTAGAATACGGAATACCGAACCACTCATCAAAACCATGGCGTGTGGGTAGGAACTTTTTTTGATGCCCTAAATGCCATTTTCCAAATATTGCAGTGGCATACCCTTGTGTCTTTAGTAGTTCTGCCAATGTGGTCTCGGAAGCATTTATACCATGGGTATTGCCAGGCCCAAGGGCATTATGGATACCTATTCTATTTGGGTAGCAACCTGTGAGTATACCTGCTCGAGAGGCCGAGCATACTGCTTGGGCCGAGTAGTAGCTTGTAAGTATGGTGCCTTCTTTTGCCATTTGATCTAAATGTGGTGTTGCAATGTCGTCTGCCCCAAAAACCCCAACATCATTATAGCCTTGGTCGTCTGTAAATATAAGCACCACATTAGGAGGTCTACTTTCAATTTCTTTAGTATCTTCTTTACAACTGGAAAACATACATAAAACACTTATGAAAAGAAAATGGGGAACGTGGGTAATAGCGCTTGCTAATCTGCTCATCATTATAAATTAAAATTTGGTAAAATTCTACTTTTTGCATCGTTCAGGTAGCTTCTGCCAATGGTATATCTTAAGCCACCAACTTCTACACTGTTACCTTCTACCACGCTTACCTTATCAATAGCAATAGTATAAGATCGATGTATTCTTAAAAATTGGTTTGAGGGCAAATCATCAGTAAAGCTACTTAGTGTACTATGGATAATAAACTTGGAAGTTGGCGTTATGATTCTAATGTAGTCTTTGAGACTCTCCACCACCATAATCTCATCTAGGAATATCTTTTGGAGTTTCTTTTTATCCACTTTTACGAAAATACTAGGCTTCTCCTTTGTATTATTATCTGAAGCCTTGAGACTACCTTGCTTTAAGCCGATGACCCGGTCAACCGATTTTAAGAACCTTGGTAATGAAATAGGTTTTACCAAATAGTCTATCGCCTCCAATTCAAAGCTTTTTAATGCATGTTCCTCATGGGCAGTCGTCATGATAACAAAAGGTTTTTTATGAAGCGTTTCCAAAAATTCCAGTCCGTCTAACATGGGCATGTTAATATCCAAAAACATAATATCAACATCGGTATCCCTTAAAAAAGAGGAGGCATCCATTGCATTTGAAAAGGTTTTTACCAGTTGCAGTTCCTTTACCTTTAAAATGTAATTTTTTAATATGTTGATTGCCAAAGGTTCATCATCTACAGCTATAACTTTTAATATCATATCACTTTAAGTTTAAGTAGTACATTAAACATATTGTTCTCCTCAAAAATTGTAAGATTATAATCGCTTTGGTCATAACCTAGTTCTAATCGTTTTTTCACATTAGACAATCCTATGCCACCTGCTCTTGTAGGTAAGTCCCTAGACGTATTTGCATTTGGTATGGTGTTGGCTATTTTAAAAGTCATAAAACCATCTATTACTTCTAGGTCTATGATAATGTGCATTTCTCCGATGTTTTTACTGGCACCATGCTTAAAACAGTTTTCAACCAAAGGAATAAGCAACATGGGTGCAATTATACAGTTGTTGAGCTCTCCGGAAATATGCATATCAATTTTCAACGAATCATCAAAGCGGATACGTTCAAGATCTATATAGTTTTGAATACATTCTATTTCGCTAGTCAAATCTTGTTTCCTTTTTTTAGTAGCATATAATAGATATCGCATAAGGTCGGATAGTTTTAAGATAACTTCGGGGGCCTTATCCGATTTCTCCAAGGTTAAGGAATAAATATTGTTTAAGGTATTAAAGAAAAAATGTGGGGAAACTTGTGATCTTAAAAATCGCAATTCTGTTTGCAGTTGTCTTCGTTCTAAATCATGTAATTTACTGCTTTCTTTTAGCCAATCGATAGTCAATTTAATAGCAGTAAAAAAAGAGATTACATATACCTCCCCAATCATGGTCTGTACTGCGTAACCAAAGGTGAGGGTGTTAGTTTCCTCGGGGCCTTCTGGCCAAACATCCGTACTTACCAGATAATATGTGAGATTATACTTAACCAATAGCATCACAAAAATTGCCGACACTACACCCAAAGTATATAAAAAATATTTTTGGGTATATACCAGTTTTGGCATAAGGTAATAGACATTAAAATAGGCTAAAATCATATGTATAGGAAAGCCGATTAAATTCGTCTTTAACGAATAAATAAAATCATTGTGAATACTACTCCATCGCAGAGTGTTGAAAAGAAAATATAGTCCCCAAAAAACGATATGATGCCAGTATTTTATCCCATAGTTAGAGGAAGACCCTGTTTTTCCTAAAAATTCCCCTACACTTTTATTTATCTGCATACCTCAATAATTACCCTAGCTAATTTGTATGTTTAGCAACGTTACTTTGTTGTTGGTCTAAATTTATTCCTAACCCAGCAAAAAACAGCAACATTTCTATTGTAAAAAAAAAATCGGTAGTCTGCCTGTATTCATTTTAAGCAAGTGACTAAAATACTTAAAAACAATAGAATAAAAATCATCGAAATAGGAAAGTGGTGATTTATATGTCTCATTAAAGACTTTAATCTGCGTTTCACACCTGATGTACTGCTAAGTTGTGTTAAACGCGAACTAAGACATTATAGACGTTTATATTGTTTATGGTACTTTTTGAATTAAATTTTGAAACAGGCCTCAAAGCATTCAGTATGCTATAGATATTGGGCTTAAAATAATTATAGTACTAAAAGCAATACATATGCGTAACGCCTCACTTAGATATAAAAAAATGATTGCACTTGTCCTTTTTGCCCTCTACCTAGGGTGTATTTCGATAGTGGCACAAAATATCCAAAGAACTTATGTTGCACATAACACGGTAGAAACAATCACGCTGGATGGCAAAATGAACGAGCCGGCTTGGAAAAATGCCCAATGGTCAGAATTATTTAAGGACATAGAAGGTGAGAAAGCTGCCAGGTACGAAACGAAGGTTAAAATGATTTGGGACGAGGATAACCTTTACTTTTTTGCAGAACTAAAAGAGCCGCATGTGTGGGCAACCTTAAAACAGAAGGATACCGTAATTTTTTACAACAACGATTTTGAAATTTTTATTGATCCAGATGGAGATACCCATAATTATTATGAATTGGAAATCAATGCGTTGAATACGATTTGGGACCTTTATTTATCCAAGCCGTATCGTAACGGTTCCCATGTTCTCACTAATTGGGATATTAAAGGGTTAGAGTCTGCGGTTCAAATCAATGGGACACTCAACGACCCTAATGATATAGATGAGGGCTGGAGTCTGGAAATTGCTGTCCCATGGTCTTTTGCCAAAGGTCCTGTAGGAAAAACCGTAGTGCCGAAAAACGAATTCTGGAGATTGAATTTTTCTAGGGTCAATTGGGATTATGAATTGACGGACCAAAAGTATTCCAGAAAGAAAGATAACAACGGTAATTACCTTCCTGAGTATAATTGGGTATGGTCGCCCCAAGGCGTTATAAATATGCACGAACCCGAACATTGGGGCTATGTCTATTTTTCTACTGAAGCAGTAGGAGCTGACACTGCTTTTGAAATTCCCCAAGACGACCATATAAAATGGTATTTATACGAACTTTATCGGGACTATAGGGGTGAAGGGAGTCCAAAGGTTATTTGGAAAGAAAATGAAAGCGAATTTACTACATTGCCCAAACTAATTTTAGGTAAATCGATATTACCTCGCTTAGAAACGAACAGTTTTGGTTTTACTATTTGGACCTTAAGTCCTTTTACCGGTGATAAGTTAATCATACATCATGATGGGAAATTTGAGCGTATTTCGAAATAGTGATGCTAACTTTTAAGATGCTCATTTAAAACAATTTAAACTTGATATTTGCTTTGTGATAAATGAGCTTATTGAATTCTGGCCTTAAGTCATCTTTTAGTCTAGTCAAACAAACCGTCTAGTAGGCCATCTTCCACTAAATTAGGCAGGGTGACTTTAAGTTCTGGAGTGCGTTCCATTTCACGTTCAATGGCAAAAATCGCTTCTTTGTTTCGTGCCCAACTTCTTCTTGATACGCCGTTATTTACATCATAAAAGAGCATGCTTTTCAATTTTCTACTAGCTTCTTCCGAGCCATCAAGTAGCATCCCAAAACCACCATTTATAACCTCACCCCAGCCAACTCCGCCGCCGTTATGTATCGATACCCATGTAGCCCCCCTAAAGCTGTCTCCGATGACATTATGTATAGCCATATCGGCCGTAAATTTACTACCGTCATAGATATTGCTGGTCTCCCTAAAAGGAGAATCCGTACCGCTAACATCATGATGGTCCCTTCCAAGGATTATAGGCGCAGAAAGCTCTCCAGAAGCGATAGCCTTATTAAATGCTTCGGCAATTTTGGCCCGCCCTTCGGCATCGGCATAAAGTATCCGTGCTTGTGAACCCACCACTAACTTATTTTGCTCGGCTTCGGTTATCCATTTGATATTGTCTTGCATCTGTTGCTTAATTTCAACTGGCGCAGTCTGTTGTATGCGTTTCATGACTTCTAATGCAATACCATCTGTTTTGCTGAGGTCTTCCGGATTGCCAGAGGAGCAAACCCAACGGAAAGGGCCAAAGCCATAATCGAAGCACATAGGTCCAAGAATGTCTTGAATATAACTAGAGTATTTAAAATCTATGTCGTTTGCAGCCATAACATCCGCTCCAGCGCGAGAAGCTTCCAATAGAAAGGCGTTCCCATAATCAAAAAAGTAGGTGCCTTTTTTTGTGTGATTATTGATAGCATCGATTTGTCTACACAAGGATTCCTGAACCTTACTTTTAAATGTATCGGTATCTTCGCTCATCATTTTGTTGGAGGCATCAAAGGACAATCCAACAGGATAATATCCACCGGCCCAAGGGTTGTGTAACGACGTTTGATCAGAACCTAAATGGATAAAAATATTTTCGGTATCAAAACGTTCCCAGACCTCCACGATGTTACCCACGTAGGCTAAGGATACTGTTTCTTCATTTTTGATGGCTTTTTTAGTGCGGTTCACAAGAATATTAATATCCGAAATAAGCTCGTCTACCCAACCTTGTTTGTACCGTTTGGTGGCAGCAACAGCATTTACCTCTGCACAAATAGTGATGCATCCAGCTATGTTTCCTGCTTTTGGCTGCGCACCGCTCATACCTCCTAGTCCTGCAGTCAAAAATATTTTTCCAGCCGGAGTTTCATCGTTCTTTAATACTTTTCTAAACGCGTTCATTACGGTAATAGCCGTACCATGAACAATACCTTGTGGGCCAATATACATGTAGGAGCCGGCTGTCATTTGTCCGTATTGCGTGACACCGAGGGCATTGTATTTTTCCCAATCGTCCGGTTTAGAGTAGTTAGGAATCATCATACCGTTGGTGACTACTACCCTTGGTGCTTCCTTGGACGATGGAAAAAGCCCCATGGGGTGACCCGAATAAATGTGAAGCGTCTGTTCCTCGGTCATGGTAGCCAAATACTGCAACGTAAGCAGGTATTGTGCCCAATTTTGAAATACGGCACCGTTCCCGCCATAGGTAATCAATTCCTGCGGATGTTGTGCTACCGCAGGATCTAAGTTGTTCTGAATCATGAGTATCAATGCTGCCGCTTGGGGTGTTTGAGCAGGATAGTCATTAATGGGCCTTGCGTACATATCGTACTCCGGCATAAATCGATACATATAAATTCGACCAAATTCATTCAGTTCTGTCGCAAATTCCTTAGAAAGTTCTGCATGCCACCTTTTAGGAAAATAACGTAAGGCATTGCGTATAGCGAGCTTTTTTTCTTCCAGAGATAAGATATCCTTTCGCTTTGGTGTGTGACTAACCTCTTTTGAACGTTCTTTTCTTGGCGGCAGTTCTGATGGTATGCCTTGTAGTATTTGTTCTTTGAAATTCATTTTGTTTTCTTTTTATGCTTTGCAGAGAACGTCTTGCATTTTTTTATTTTGAGTATAACAGTGTCCTCTTTTGGAGTTAGGGGCTTTTTAGCGGACCGTATGCTTATCAAACACCTTAACGCCTCGTTTAAAAACCACGCAAGGTTTTAGATTGCCTTGATTGTATAGTATTTCCTGATAATTACCAGTGTGGAAAAGGCTGAAATCGGCCAGCTTGCCTTCTTCCAATTTCCCTCGATCTTCTAATTTTAATGCCGCCGCAGCCCTAACCGTAATTCCTGCTAGAACTTCCGCGTTTGAAAGCTTTTCAAAAGTGCCTAGTATCGCAGCCTGAGTAAGTAAATCGCCCATGGGGGCGGAACCTGGATTATGATCGCTTGCAATTGCTAATGACCCGCCAGCATCTAGTAATTTACGTGCAGGTGTGAAAGCGCAACCTAAACCTATGGATGCTCCTGGTAAAGCCGTAGCGATTACATTACTCTTTGCCAAGAGTTCTATTTCGGTATCTGTACTTACCTCTAAATGGTCTGCGCTTACCGCATTAAAATCTACAGCAACTGTGCTGCCTCCTGTAGAGAACTGATCTGCATGCACGGTAATATCAAAGCCCATTTCTTTTGCCTTTTTAAAATATGGGGTAATCTGTTGGGCCGTAAAGGCGCTTTCCTCTATAAAAGCATCAATACGATTCGTAAGGTTTTCAGATTTTAATTTTGGAAATAATTCACTGCTTATTTCTTCTAAATACGTTTCAGCACTTCCTTCATAATCTTTGGGAAGCATGTGCGCTGCAAGACAGGTTGCGATGAGGTCAGTGGCAATCACTTCATCAGCTTCCTCTATGGCATATAGCATTTTTAGTTCTTCCGCTACGGAAAGTCCGTAGCCACTTTTTACTTCTAGGGTAGTGACTCCATTTTTTAGGTGTCGGTTGGCACGTTTTATAGTTCCTTTTACGAGTTCTGCTTTACTTGCTTTTCGGGTTTGGGTGACTGTATCCCAAATTCCTCCACCGGCCTTTGCAATCTCCAAATAACTTTTTCCCGCATTACGCATGGCATAGTCATTGGCACGAGTGCCTCCATAGCAAATATGGGTGTGGGAATCTACAAAACCGGGTAAGCAGGTATGGTCTCCTTTTAATTCGTGAATTTGGACATTGTTAAACTTTGTTTTTAGTTTTTGAAAACTCCCAATTTCTTTAATCAGTTCCCCTTCGATAACTATTCCCACACCTTCCAAAACCAGTAACTGTTCATCCGAAAGCGCACCCTTTAGAGGTAGTCCTGTCATGGGTAGGAGTTGTTTAAAAGGACCTATAAGTTTTAAATTTTTCATTACTTAAATTTTTGTGGAAGTCTCGCCTAACCTATTTTATTTTTAAACTATCAATACACCTCAAATTCCTTAGAGAATTTACTCTTTAAAGATATCCCTTCTTTTTTACTGATGTGTTCGATTAGCTTGATAATAGTCTTATTCTTAATTATTTTAATTCCTTCTTTAATATCATCAGAAAAAACTCTATCCTTATCCGCAAAAGCGACTTTTTTTCTTATTTCTTTATGGATTTCTTCTAGAAAAATACCTGATTTCATAGGCTTTCTGAATTCAAATGCCTGTGCTGCGGTCAATAATTCAATAGCTAGTATTTTTTCCACGTTACCAATAACTTGTAAGGCTTTGCGCCCACTAATGGAGCCCATACTTACGTGGTCTTCTTGGCCAAGCGATGTTGGGATGCTATCTGCACTGGATGGAAAACAAAGCCCTTTGTTTTCACTCGCCAAAGCTGCCGTGGTGTATTGCAGAATCATGTAGCCGGAGTTGATGCCGGTGTCCTTCATTAATAATTTAGGTACTCCAGGACTATTCCCTTCCAAGGCCAGGTAAATACGTCTATCAGAAATATTGCCTATTTCCGATGCTGCTAAACAGGCGTAGTCCAAAGCCATGGCCAAGGGTTGTCCGTGAAAATTACCGCCGCTAATGGTCAGTTCCTCATTTATGATGACTGGATTGTCCGTAACGGAGTTCAATTCTACTTCCAATAATTCTTTTAGGTGAAGCCAGGCGTTACGCGATGCACCATGAACTTGTGGAATACACCTGATAGAGTACGGGTCTTGTACCCGCTCACAGTCAATATGATCTTCCAAGATTTCAGAGCCCTTGAGTAAACGTTTTATCCTTTTGGCTACATGAATATTTCCTTTAAATGGCCTTAAGGCATGAAGTTCGTTGTAAAATGGTTTGATGGAACCTTGTAGGCCTTCAATCATCATGGCGCCAATAATATCTGCTTGCGATAATACCGAGTGTAATTTTTCTATCACTTTGACAGCGTGGGCTGCAATGAACTGCGTTCCGTTTATGAGCGCTAAACCTTCTTTTGGACCTAGGGAGAGCGGAGAAAGCCCTGTACGTTCAAAAAGTTTAGCCGTGGTTATCGTTTCGTTTTTGTATATGACTTTTCCTAATCCGATTAAGGGTAGGAATAAATGTGATAGTGGTGCTAAATCTCCGGACGCACCAACCGAACCTTGGGAAGGTACTACTGGAATAGCATCGTTTTCTATATGCCAAAGGATACGGTCTAAGGTGGTTTCCGCTATTCCGGAATAGCCTTTTGCTAAAGACTGTGCCTTTAAGATGAGCATCAATTTAGCAATAGTTTTGGGTATTGGTTTCCCTACACCTACACTGTGGCTTTTTAGAATGTTTGTTTGTAGAATATTGGTTTCTGATTGAGATATTTTGGTGGTGCAAAGCGGGCCAAATCCGGTGTTAATTCCGTAAACGGGATGTCCCCTTTCTACAATGTCTTGCACAATTCTCCAACTGTTGCTTACTTTTTCGCGAGTCGCTTTTGATAGTTCAACTGTAATACGACCCTTTGCAATATGTAGGGCAGTACTTGCGGTAAGCCACTCCTCTCCTAGTCTAAATGATTTTGACACGGCTTCCATCTGAAATTGTTTTAGTTTTTTAAATTTAATACTTATGTTTGATAAGTACCAATACCATTTTGATTCATTATCGATAACTATGAGTACGCAAATAGAATTAAGACACCTCACTTATTTTTTAGCGGTTGCCGAAGAGTTGCATTTTAGAAAAGCTGCTGAAAAACTTTTTATTTCACAACCCGGATTAAGTAGGCAAATAAAACAGATGGAAGAATTGTTGCAAGCAAAGCTGTTTTTGCGAAACAATAAAAAAGTAGAACTGACACCTGCGGGCCATTATTTAAAGCATAGGGCATCTGATATTTTTAAACAGTTAAAGGAGACAAAAAGGGAGTTAGCACTTATTGGAGATGGTGATACGGGTGAATTGCGTATCGGTTTTTTAGGTTCGGCTATGCAAAATGTAATTCCAGAATTACTGGTTTCAGTCAAAGAAAAATACCCAAAAATAAAAACATCTTTAGAAGAACGTTCTAATTTAGAGCAAGTAGCTGCTGTTTTAAATAATGAATTGGATATTGGTTTTGTGCGGTTAGACAGGGTGCCTGCGGATTTACATATGCAAACGGTTTTTGAAGACACCTTTTCTTTAGTCTTACCAGAAAGCTACCCAATGTTAACAAGGGAATACAGCGGAATGGAGCGTTTTTCAGTCGATGATTTTATATTGTTCAGTCAGGAGTATAGCCCTTATTACTATGATACCATTATGGGTATTTGCGCAGATGCAGGTTTTAAACCAAAAGTATCCCATAAATCGGTTCATGCGCATACTATTTTTAAATTGGTAGAGAACAAGTTGGGTATTGCTATTGTTCCCACGGCATTACAGGCAGGTTTTCAAATGAAGGTAAAGTTTATTGAGTTGAAAGATGTGAAGCAGCGTGCTAAGCTTTCGGTCATTTGGAGGAAAGAAAACGCTAATCCTGTGTTAAAAAATTGCATGGATTTACTTTTAGCAAGATCTTCAAGAAAAAGAAAATAATAACCAATGATTTTTGATTTAATAAAGAACAGGCGTTCTATTTTTCCAGCGCAGTATATAGACAAAGTAATAGCGAAATCTGATATCGAAAAAATCTTGGAAGCTGCGAATTGGGCACCGAACCATAGAAAGACAGAGCCTTGGCGCTTTAAAGTGTTACAAGGTGATAAACAAGCCCAACTTGGTCAGTTTTTATCCAATACCTATATAGATATCACTCCAAAACCAAAACAACTTAAAGCTAAAAAGCTCATTGAAAACCCTAAGAAAGCGGGTGCCATTATAGCTATTTGTATGCAACGAGACCCTATGGAATCGGTTCCTGAATGGGAAGAAATTGCAGCCACGGCCATGGCCGTGCAGAATATGTGGCTATGTTGTACCGAAATGGGAATAGGATGTTATTGGAGTTCTCCTTCACTGATAAGCTATATGGACGAATTTCTTCCTATGAACGAAGGTGAAAAATGTTTAGGCTTTTTTTACATGGGATACTACGAGGGCGAACTCTCCGAGCAGGTCAGAAAACCAATAGGGGATAAGACGGTTTGGCTGGATTAGTCAAAATAGGGGAATAGTGCAGCCTTGTGCTCCCAAGCTTTGGTAATAAAAAGACCTAGATATACAATAGCTACCATAAACTTTAAAAACGTGCCGGTCAGAAAACCTAGAAAGGATCCAAAAGCGGCCTTTGTGGCTGTTTTTTTATCTGCCTTGTTCAATAATTCTCCTATGAGTGCTCCTAGAAAAGGCCAAATAATGATGCCTAAAGGTCCTAAAATTGGAAAAAAAAGGGCAATCAATAATCCTATCGTGGTGCCTATCATCCCTGCTTTCGTTCCACCAAATTTCTTCGTGCCAATTGCTGGAATAATATAGTCTAAAGCAAGAATAATTAGGGCTACGACCAAGGTGATGCCGAGTACCCACCAATTATCCGGAACAGCTTTAGTAAGATACAGTAGAAAAAGACCTATCCAACTAATAGGCGGCCCTGGTAAAACGGGTAAAAAACTACCCAAAATACCAACAAGCATAAAAAGGAAACCAAGTATCAATAAGGCAATATCCATTTAAGGTCATTTTCTATTGGACTAATATAATCCTATTTTGTTACAGCTGCAGTAAGTAAAGGTTTTCAAAAACAAGCCATAGTTGCGTACATAAATTTTAACTAAGAAATTAGTTAGAACTAAATAATTAGTTATATTTGCTTGATGAGAGAACTAAAAGTTTAGTTAAAAGATCACCGTTTACACGGGAAAGTTAAATAAATATAGTAATTCATGAAACAGTTAACTAAGGCGGAAGAAGAAGTAATGCACGTGTTGTGGCAGCTGGAAAAATGTAATGTAGCCGCAGTAATCGACCAGCTTCCAGAACCCAAACCTGCCTACAATACAGTATCTACCATAGTGCGAATTTTGGAGGATAAGGGATTTGTGAGCCATGAACAAGAGGGTAGGGGGTATTTATATTTTCCACTGGTTCAAAAGTCGGACTATAGTAACCAGAGCATCAATAAATTGGTAGATGGCTACTTTCAAGGCTCTTTTAAAAGTATGGTTTCCTTCTTTATGAAAAAGAACGATATGAGTCTTTCGGAGCTGGAGTCCATCTTAAAGGAAATCGAAAAACAAGAAAAGCCATGATACAATACATCCTAGAATGCATTGCCTTTCAATTGGCCTTTCTGGTCATTTATGACTTCTTTCTAAAACGGGAAACCTTCTTCCAATGGAACAGGGTTTATTTGATAGCCACATATATGATGTCTTTACTGTTACCGTGGATAAAAATAGAGGCCTTAAAAACATCGGTTCCTGAACAGTATTATATCTATCCTGAATTTCTTTGGAATGTCGATAGCCCTGTAGTTATAGCTACAGGAACAGCGAGTCCTGTTTTTCCAATCTCTTGGCAAGAAGGTGTGCTTTATGGTGGCATGTTGCTGGCAGCAATATATTTCGGTTATAAATTATACCGGTTACGGCAACTGAGACAGCACGGAACTATAGAACGGTTTCCGAACTTCACGCAGGTCGTGATAACGAACAGCGATTTGGCCTTTTCGTTTTTCAAGTCGATATTTTTGGGGGATAAAGTCCTGTCGAGGGAACATAAAAGCATCATCCAACACGAATTGGTGCATATAGAACAACGACATACTTTAGATCTATTGTTTTTTGAACTGATGCGCATTATAGGTTGGTTCAACCCCTTAGTCTATGTATATCAAAACAGGATAGCCGAATTGCATGAGTTCATTGCCGATGCCGAGGTACCCAAAACAGAACGCTCCGCGCATTACGACCTCTTGCTATCCCAAGTGTTCCAGACCCAGAATATTTCATTTGTCAATCAATTTTATAAAAAATCATTAATCAAAAAACGAATCGTCATGTTACAAAAATCAAAGTCTAAGAAAATTTTTCAGTTAAAGTATTTGTTGTTGGTGCCATTGATTTTTGTGATGTTGGCCTATACCTCTTGTGGGCCGGTTTCCCAGGTTGGGGGCAACCTCCATAAAAGCTTTACGGTATCGAATATGGAGCAGCTTAGCTTAAAGAAAACAAACCAGCTATTTACTCAATTAATAGACTTGTCGGTACAGTCAAAAGACTGGTCTATGATAGTCAAGGATGCGTATTCTACCGTTACATTTACAAAAGCAAATGCAGGCTCGGGAATCTCTGGACCTGGAGGAGTATTAATCGATGCTAAAATGCATATAGAGTCTAAAGTTTTGGATAATGATTTTGAACTTTTTGAGGATGATTTTACTACTCCGGTAAGGATTATGATACAAAACGATGGAAGTAAAAAAACAAATTATTTAGATTTATCAACAATACCCTTTGCAGAAGTAGAAAATGTACCCGTTTTTCCTGGTTGTGAAGATGATGACGATAAACGCGGCTGTTTCTTTGAAAATATACGGGAGCACATTCGTAAGAACTTTAATTACCCGAAGGAAGCGCAGGAAAAAGGAATTCAAGGGCGTGTCAATACCATGTTTATTATTAATGAAATGGGTCTTATAACCAACTTGAAAATGCGAGGCCCGGATTCTTTGCTAACGAATGAAGCGAGCAGAATAGTTGGCAAACTGCCTAAAATGATTCCGGGAACGCACAAAGGAAAAACTGTTGCGGTAGCTTTCTCTATTCCTATAAGTTTTAGATTAAATTCTAAACCTTTGAAAGAAAGTGAAGAGAGTAATTACGACAATGAAACCCAAGTGCCTTTTGCAGTAATTGATGAAATCCCCATTTTTCCGGGTTGTGAAGACGTTGAGGACAAAAGAACCTGCTTTAACGAAATGATGCAAAAACATATCAGTAAGAATTTTAGATATCCCCTAGAAGCCCAAGAAAAGGGAATACAAGGAAGGGTTAATATCATCTTTGCGATTGGTGCTGATGGTATTGTTAAAAACCTAAGAATGAGAGGCCCAGATGCGCTGTTAGAAAATGAAGCCAAACGTATTATCGGCCTGCTACCGGAAATGAAACCTGGAAAACATAAGGGAAAGGAAGTGGATGTGCCGTATTCTATTCCAATTAGTTTTAGATTAGAATCTACTGCTACAAGTAGTAATTTAGACAGTAAAGCGCTGCAAAATGGTTTTAATCTAACTTCTTCTGAAAACATAAAGGCAGTCTATTTTGTTGATGGCATTGAGACCTCCATCGATAGTGTTAGAAAAATTAATCCTGATATTTTAGAATCTATCGCCGTACTAAAAGGTAAGGCCGCGGAAGATAAATATGGCGAAAAAGGAAAAAATGGAGTTGTTGAGATTACCTTGAAAATGAAAGAGTGAGAAAACAGATTACAATACTAGTATTCTTTTATATGGTTTGTGGCTTTGGTCAGTCAGCTGATTTTAACCTTGCGGACAGCCTTTACGCCACAGGCAGCTATGCCAAGGCTATAAATGCGTACGCTGGTTTGGGAACTACTTCAGCAGGTTTGCAGATAGCACGAGCTTACAGGGCTATTGGGAATTACGAAAAGGCACTACTGCAATACGAAATTACAGTAAAGGACAGTCCCGAGTTGCAGATTGCTAGTTTTGAGCTAGGTAAATTACTGTTTCAGGTCAAGGATTTCGATGCAGCCAGAAAGTTGTTTTCAAAATTAGTCACCATTAACAATCAGAATCCCGAATATCATTACTATTTAGGGGAGGTTTATCGCGAATTGGAACAACCTGCAAGTAGTTTGGTAGGGTATAAGAATGCTGTTGAAATAGATAGTACGCACCTGAGAAGCCTTTTTCAACTAGGAAAGTACTTTACCATAAAGCAAGAACGGGATAACGCATTGCGCTATGTAGATGCTGGATTACGGTTTTATGAGCGGGATATTTCTCTCATTAACCTTAAAGCCTTGATTTATTATAACGATGGCCGATTTGAAAAAGCTATTCCTTGGTTTGAGCGTGTTTTGGAGTTGGGCGAACGAAAGGAATACGTCTATGAGAAACTAGCCCAGAGCTATTATAAAGAGTGGGAGTTTGAAAAGGCAAAGAGGACCTATAAGACCCTAATAGGAATGAACGATACCAACTCGGAAACCTATTTTGGTTTGGCAGAGGTATATCGAAAAAATAAACAATTGGATAGTGCTGAAATTTTCATAAAAACCGCTATGGATGTTAAAAGGCCCACTTTTGCTCAAGGCTATGCTTCGTTAGCCAACCTAGCAAGAGAACGTAACGAATTAAAAAGTGCGCTGGAATATTATAGATTGGCGTACAAAGAGGCACCGGAATCACCAAGGCTCTACTGGCAGATATGCGCATTATACGATCAGATGAATAAAGATTCTTCCAAGAAACTAGCCTATTACGAAAGGTTTATTACACAGTACGGAACGGAGGAGCCCTATATCTCCCAAATGGCCCAAAAACGGATTTCTGAACTCAAAGAGGAAATACACTACGCTAAGGAGTCAACTGATTAAAAATTCGTAATTTTCCCATATATTTTGCACCATGGGGCGTTTTTTTACAGTTTTGGTTTTGTTAAGTCTGTGTTCTTGTAATTTCTTTGAATCCAAGGAAAAAAGGACCCAGGAATTAATTGATTCCGAGCTCAGCGAAATCGATTGGAACTCCATAGATACCTACCCTCTTTTTTTAGATTGTGACGAGACCGCTTCAAAAGAAGTACAACGGCAATGCTTTGAAGGAAAACTGATAGCCCATTTTGAAACCACACTAAACCAATTTGAATTTATCGTAGATTCCGATGAAAACCCTACCGTAGCCGTTATCTTTGTTATAGATGCGGATGGAGATATAGATATTTTGGATATAGAAAAAGACCGATTTATTTTAAAGCAAATGCCAGAATTTGATGGTATTGTAACCCAAAGTCTTAAAACGGTTCCAGAAATCGCACCGGCACTTAAAAGAGGTATTCCGGTCCGTATCAAGTTTAGAATCCTTATACAATTAAACACCAAGTAGAAAATTTGGCAAACGAAAAGATTATACTAGGCATAGATCCAGGAACTACCATCATGGGTTTTGGCCTAATCAAAGTGGTGGGTAAAAAAATGGAGTTCGTTCAAATGAATGAACTCTTACTTCAAAAATATAGCGACCCTTATACAAAATTAAAACTCATTTTTGAACGCACGATAGAGCTTATAGATACCTATCATCCGGACGAAATTGCCATTGAGGCGCCTTTTTTCGGAAAGAATGTGCAATCCATGCTCAAATTGGGTCGCGCGCAAGGTGTTGCCATGGCAGCTGGACTTTCCCGTGAAATTCCCATCACGGAATACCTGCCCAAAAAGATAAAAATGGCTATTACAGGAAACGGAAACGCCAGTAAGGAACAGGTGGCAAAAATGCTACAAAGTTTATTAGGATTAAAAACCCTACCAAAAAACCTAGACAGCACAGACGGACTAGCGGCCGCTGTTTGCCACTTTTATAATGAAGGTCGTATTGAGGTGGGGAAGAGTTATTCTGGATGGGATTCTTTTGTGAAGCAGAACGAGTTTAGGGTGGGTAAAGTGAAGGATAAGAAGTGAACACTGTTCAGTGAAAAGTAATAAGTAAATAGATAAGAAGTAATGTTGTTCAATAAAAAGGTAGAAGCAAAAAAATACTAGTGTTATGAAATTTCAGGACCTTTTGGCATACAAGAAATCCTTTGAAGTCGCTATGGAAATATTTGAGGTAACGAAAAAATTTCCAAGAGAAGAAAAGTATTCTTTGACGGATCAAATAAGAAGGTCTTCCCGTAGTGTGAGTGCAAATATTTCTGAGGCCTATAGAAAAAGAAGATACTCGAAAAGCTTCATCAGTAAATTAACTGATAGTGATGCTGAAAACTCGGAAACTCAAACTTGGTTGGAGTTCGGTAAAGAATGTCGCTACTTTGAAGAGGATATTTATAGCGATAGCGAAGAAGTAGGTAGACTAATTAATTATATGATAAATAATCCCGGGAAGTTTGGGGTCAAAGAAGAATAACTGCCTACTGCAACTGCAAACTGAAAACTAACAAAAATGTCCGGAATCTACATTCACATCCCTTTTTGCAAACAAGCTTGTCATTATTGTGATTTTCATTTCTCAACAGTTATGGGGAAGAAAGAGGCTATGGTGTTGGCGTTGTGCAAAGAGCTGGAAATGCGCAAGGCGGAATTTGAGGGGATACTAGTGGAAACAATTTATTTTGGAGGGGGAACACCATCCGTTTTAAATACGACAGAGCTGGAACAGTTAATAGCTGTGGTTTATGAGAACTATCAAGTAACTGAGCAACCAGAAATAACCCTAGAGGCTAATCCAGATGATCTTACATCTGAGAAGATTTTGGAGCTTTCGGAAAGTCCTGTCAACAGGTTGAGTATTGGCATACAATCTTTTTTTGATGAAGATCTAAAGCTAATGAATCGTGCGCATTCTTCCGAACAGGCCATGGAATCTTTGTCTTTGGCGACGCGCCACTTTGATAATATTTCTATCGACCTTATTTATGGTATGCCCAATATGAGTGAAGAGCGATGGAGCGCCAATATAGAAAAAGCCTTGTCTTTTAATATCCCTCATATTTCTAGCTACGTTCTTACTGTAGAGCCTAAAACGGCATTGTTCGATTTCGTTAAAAAAGGCCTGGTAAAACCAGCGGAAGACGAAGTGGCGCAAGCACATTTCGATATCTTAAACGAAACACTCACAACTGTAGGATATTCCTGCTATGAGATTTCCAGTTTTGGAAAGCCGGGCTATTTCTCCAAGAATAATTCTGCCTATTGGCAACAGAAGAATTATATGGGTATTGGTCCGTCTGCGCATTCTTTTGATGGGCATAGACGTGGGTGGAACATCAATAATAACCCAAAGTATATAAAGTCTATAGATAGCGGTATCCTACCCATGGAAATCGAAGTGCTTTCAACGACCGATAAGTATAACGAGTATGTAATGACCGGAATCCGTACGGTTTGGGGTATTTCACTTGATAGGGTCCAATCGGATTTTGGCGAAGAATACAAGAAATATTTAATGCTTCAGGCAGATAAATTTATAGTGGAGCATCTGTTGTATTTGGATGGTGATGTGCTTTTAGCGACCAATAAAGGTAAGTTCTTGGCAGATGGCATTGCCGCGGACCTGTTCATGATAAAAATGAAGTAAATTTGAACAAGACAGACAGCTATGCGAACCATTATCAACCACAACAAAAAAGAATACCAAATAAACCTATCAAAACCGCTGGATATTTCCATGCCACTTCGTGGCGATGCTACAAATGTAAACGCATGGTATGTGGAGCATCCGCATATAGCACCGCATAGAGCAGGTGATTTTGTCGGTAGTGTAGCACAAGGAGCTAGCACCAATTTTAATGATATTTGTTTTAATCCACATGCTCACGGCACACATACAGAATGCGTGGGCCATATTACTAAAGAGTTTAGCTCTATCAATCAAAGTTTACAGCAGTTCTTTTTTCTGGCGGAGTTAGTTACAATTGCACCCAGAAAAATAGAAGATGACTTTGTGATTACTAAAAAACAGTTGCAAAATGCTATTGGCGATAGCAAGATGGAAGCCCTTGTGATACGCACATTGCCTAATACCAAATCTAAGATATCAAGACAATATGCGCATACCAATCCACCGTATCTATTGGAGGACGCTGTTGAATTTTTGCTAGAAATAGGAGTGCAGCATTTGTTGATAGATTTACCGTCGGTGGACAAGGAGAAGGATAATGGAGCACTTTTGGCACACAAGGCATTTTGGAATGTAAGCGGTACTGTTCGTAAAGAGGCTACTATAACTGAGTTCATTTATGTGCACAATGCAATTTTGGACGGTAGCTATTTTTTAAACCTGCAAGTGGCACCTTTTGAGAATGATGCAAGTCCTAGCAGGCCGGTCTTGTATAAAATAACAGCGTAATACTTTACTTTCTTAGTAACTTTACAACATGGATAATATTTTCGAATTGTTTCTTGGGCTAATCTTAGGTGCAATTATTATGTATTGGTTGTTTACCTCTTTAAGGAAGAAAAAGAACAAGGAGTTGACTACCCATCAATCAACCGTATTGCTGGAGAAAATAAAAAGTGTTTGTAAATTGATATCGGTGGAAGGTGATTTTGCTGAAATCTATAAATATGAGAACACCAGAGAACGTTTTTTAAGTTTAGTCAGTAGTAAGAAAAAAGCGTTAATTGTAATTAAAGCTAAGGCTCAAATTGGATACGATTTAAAGAAGATACTCATGCATGCTGATGATGGAAAAAAGAAAATTGTTCTTACTAGTTTTCCTGAGCCAGAAGTATTGTCCATACAGCCTGAGCTAGATTTCTATGATATTAAAAACGGGATGTTCAATGCCTTTACCCCAGATGACCTTACTACACTTAACCAAGAGGCTAAAAATCATATTTTAGAAAAAATACCAGAAAGTGGCCTTATGGAAACCGCGCGCAAAGAAGCATTGCACACCGTATTGCTAATAGAGAAGATAGTGGAGACCATTGGTTGGGAATTAGATTATTCAGCCTTAAAAATCACGGAGGAGCAAAAGAAAGGTATAGAATAATTAAAATTGCATTTTGGGCTTATATAGACTAAAAGCAAGTTAAAAAATAGGATATGAGAACGTTGATAACTTTAGTATTTTTAATGACGATAGGAACGGCCTTAGGCCAAACAACTAAAAAGATGACCCAATTTGATTCTAATTTTGCACACACCGTATATTTTTGGTTAAAAAACCCTGATAGTCCAGCGGATAGGCAAGCCTTTGAGACATCGCTTCGGACTTTTTTAGAAAACTCGGCCTATGCCAAAACACAATTCATTGGAAAACCTCCTAGAGCCAGTAGGGATGTGGTTGATGGTTCTTTTACCTATTCTTTAATAGTAACTTTTGAATCTGCGGAAGCCCAAAAGAACTATCAAGATGAACCTCCGCACAAAAAGTTTGTGGAAGAGTCCAGCGGATTATGGACCAAGGTAATCGTGTATGATTCAACAGGTATCTAGTTCTAATGATATCTTTTAGACAAGCGAGTAAAGAAGATTACGGTAACATCGCTACCTTACATGCAACGAACTGGCAGCAGAATTATAGAGGATGCTTTAGTGATCATTTTTTGGATTATGAGGTGCTTCCAGAGCGACTAGCTATTTGGAAAGAACGATGTTTAAATCCGTCAGAGAAACAATATATTGTTATTGCAGAAGAAGATGGAATACTACTGGGATTCTGTTGTGCCTATGTAAATGAAAGTCTCCACTATGGTACGTATTTAGATAACCTTCATGTGAGTTCCAAGGCCAATGGCAGGGGCTTAGGGACTTTATTAATGAAAAGGCTTGTTAATGAAATCGGGTCTCGGTCTGGGTCGGATACACTGTATTTGTGGGTTTTGGATAGTAATGATGCGGCTATCAATTTTTATGACAAACTAAAAGGGAGAAGAGAAAAACCTATTAAAGGAAATGATATTGGAGATACCGAGTTCTGGAAAATCAGATATGTTTGGGATAGCTTGGCACAGCTAGAAGAATGTATTAATGCTAAATTAGAACAGTATGAACATCGAAGAATTTAGGGACTATTGCCTTTCTAAAAAGGGAATAACGGAAGAGTTCCCTTTTGATACCGTAACCTTGGTTTTTAAGGTAATGGGGAAAATGTTCGCACTTTGTGGTTTGGAGCGCGTACCCACTCAGGTAAACCTAAAATGCGATCCAGAACGAGCTATTCAATTACGTGAGGATCATGAGGAAATTATTGAAGGATGGCACATGAGCAAAGTCCATTGGAACACGGTTTATGTAGCCCGGTTAGACCCCAAATTAACTAAAGCGCTTATTGATCATTCCTACGATTTAGTAGTTGCTAAGTTTACAAAAAAACTGAAGGCGGAATTAGACGCACTTCCTTAAGTACCTTATCCATATCTTTGCGCTTTAATTGCAAAACCGTATCGCTACAATGCAGGATGCCGCTTCTTTTTATCAATCTGAAATTCAGAAATATACCGCCGAACTTTCCAAGCTAAAAAAGCAATTATTTGCTTCCAGTATGGTGCGCTTATGCGTGTTTTTAGCTGCAATACTTGCTGTATATTTCCTGTATGGTAACACCAAATTGGTGGCTGCTGTTATTTTGGTAACCATAGTGTCTTTTTTATATTTGGTATCTAGACATAGTGATTTGCAAAATAAGCGGGACAAGCTAAAAGAGCTCATCCGTATCAATGAAATAGAGGTGCAGGTATTGCAGCGTAATTTTCACACCTTGCCAGATGGCGAAGCTTATAAAGACCCTATGCATTTTTACAGTCAGGATATAGACCTGTTTGGCATAGGCTCCTTTTATCAATATATAAACAGAACTGCATTACCACAGGGCAGCGATACACTGGCTGCTGCACTTACGGAAAACAGAATAGATGGTATACTCCAAAAGCAGGAAACCATAGCAGAATTATCTAGATATACGGAATGGAGACAAAACTTTTCGGCTACCGCAGCCTTGGCGAAAACGGAAACAAGAACGCAAACCATTGCTTCTTGGTTGAAATCATATAGTCCTTTTGTGCCTAAGTTTATGAAGTTCTTGCCTTGGATTTTTTCTGGGATGTCCATAGTGGTCTTGGTTTTATATTTTCTGGATATAATTCCCGAATCCGCTTTAATATATTGGACGTTTTTCGGACTATTTATTTCGGGAATATTTTTTAAGAAAATAATGAATTTAGGACTTTCCACCGGTAAAATTCAATCTACATTTCAGCAATACAATCAGTTGCTCAAACTGATCGAGGAAAAGGACTTCACTTCAGAAATTTTGAGCGCTAAGAAGGAGCAAATCTTGAGTCAAGGAAGAAAAACATCCTTGGTACTTGCAGATTTCTCAAAGCTTTTATCCAGTTTAGATCAGAACAATAATGTTATCTACGGAATTTTCGGAAACGGATTATTCCTGTCTGCTTTGGCCACGAGTTTTAAGATTGAAAAGTGGATTGCCAACCATGGTGCATCCGTTGCGGAATGGTTTGAAGTCATTGCCTTTTTTGATGCGCAGAATAGTTTAGGAAACTATGTGTTTAATCATCCAAACTATACCTTTCCGGAAATTGTAACAGAAGGCACAGCTATCAAAGCCGAGAAAGCAGGGCATCCGCTTTTGGACCCGAGAAAGAGCATTCTGAACGATTTTGAAATAAAAAATGAAGAATTTTTTATCATTACAGGTGCGAATATGGCGGGTAAGAGTACGTTTTTGAGAACTGTTTCCTTGCAGATCGTTATGGCCAATGTGGGTCTGCCTGTTTGTGCGACATCGGTGCGTTACGTGCCCATAAAACTAATCACCAGTATGCGCACCACGGATTCGCTTACAGACGATGAATCGTATTTCTTTTCAGAATTAAAACGCTTAAAATTTATCGTTGACGAGATACAGCATGATCGCTATTTTATTGTTTTGGACGAAATCTTAAAAGGGACCAACAGTACCGATAAGGCCAAAGGCTCCCGAAAATTTGTAGAACGTTTGGTAGCCTCTAAGGCCACAGGGATAATTGCAACGCATGACCTAAGCCTCTGCGAAGTTGCCATCGAATTGCCGGAGGTGAAGAACCATTATTTTGATGCGGAGATTATAGATAATGAGCTCCATTTTGATTATACGTTTAAGGATGGTATTTGTCAGAATATGAACGCTTCGTTTTTACTAAAGAAGATGGGAATCGTTGATTAGTTTGTAGCGGGCACTAGAAGTACAGCGAGATCAAACTTGAACTTGATACTTGAACTTTATTTATTAAATGGATTCATTAACACAAATTGTATTAGGAGCGGCGGTAGGCGAGGCCGTATTGGGAAAGAAGGTTGGCAATAAGGCCATGTTGTATGGTGCCATTGCCGGTACTATTCCAGATTTAGATGTTATTGCACGCTATTTTGTAGATACCGTTACCGCTACGGAATGGCATCGAGGTTTTAGTCATTCCATTCTTTTTTCAGTATTGTTTGCTCCTTTGTTCGGTTACTTGGTTTGGAAACTACATCGCAAAGCAGAGGCTACATGGCGCGATTGGTCATTGCTGTTCTTTTGGGGTCTGTTTACCCATCCTATTCTTGATGCTTTTACTACTTGGGGCACCCAGCTATTTTGGCCCTTTAAAACCAGATTAGCTTTTCAAAGTATTTTTGTAATAGACCCCTTGTATACTGTTCCTTTTCTATTCTTATTGATTTTAGCCGCATTTCAAAATCGAACTTCGGCCAAGCGTGGACAATACAATCGTTTGGGTTTAGTGATTAGTAGCTCGTACTTGATATTAACGCTAATACTAAAAGGGGTGGCCTACCAATCCTTTATCACAAGTTTGGACAATCAAAAAGTGGTGTATACCGATATCAATATAAGGCCCAGCCCTTTGAATACCATTCTGTGGACGGCCAATATCGATACCAAGGATGCCTATCTCATAGGCAACTACTCTTTTTTTGATAATCAGGAAATTAATTTTGAGGCGTATCCGAAGAACCACCAGTTGTTGGGTAATCTAAAAGAAGCAGATAAGGTAAAACGCCTTATTGCTATCAGTGAAGGATGGTATACCATAAGCGAAAAGGAAGATACACTCTATTTTAACGATTTGCGCTTTGGCCTTATGAGTCTAGATCCTGAGGAGACACAGTTTGCTTTTAGTTATGAACTAAACGGGACTACTGATCAGTTAATGGCTAAGGAAACACCAAAGTTTCGTAACGATGCAAAAAAATTACTAGCGTTACTTTGGCAAAGAATTTTAGGGAATTAGTTTATTACCTAACCATTTATATGCTGCGTTTTAAGCAATTAGTACGCTTTTATATTTCGTTCATCTATACCTTTTTACCTTTCACCTATTCTTGTTTCTGGCTTTATCGAATCCAGAGTTACCCCCTTGTGTTAAGATGCTACTTTTGGGGTATAATAAAATCGAATCTCATGATTAAAGAACTTAAAAAAACCAAAAAATACCTAGGATATTTACAAACGAATAGTTCTAAAAAAGAATACCAGATATGTGATGTGAGTATCACGGCAAATGAAATAATACTAAGTACATTAACACCTATTGCACCTTGATTATAGGAAAAGAATCGAACCATAGTTCCCCCAAATCTATTTATAAAGCCGGTATTTATATCGGCTTTATTAGTTTATAAATAATCTGCTTTTATTTCAATCCTTTAACCTGAATATCGTGAAAAGTGTCTGCTTGAAGGCGCAGTAACTCCTCGGCTTTTTTCTTCTTATACCCGTACAGCTCTTCCTCTCCTTTTAAATCTTCGTAGATTTTTTGGTTGATGTCATTGTCTGTAGTGACGATAAGTGCGCGTTGTGCCATCTTTTGAGCTACCCAAGAAGCTAAAATACTTTCTTCTTCTTCCAATTTTATATCGTATTCCCCTTTTGGCGCTAAGAGTTTAGCAATAATAGGCGATGTCTCAATGGCAAGAAATAGCAAAAAAATAAAGAAAGAAGGAAACCAAGGCAGTTCTCCTAGCGCCGTAATACGCGCCATGAGTCCGTCGAAACCATCTATAATGGGTTGGGAGTTTTGTACTACCGTTGCATATTCTGTGTCCAAATTTGTGATTTGGATTTCCAATCCACTAATTTTTCTAGCGTTGGTGGTTTTTAAGTTTTGAAGATCGGCCAATGCCGCATCGTGTTTTTGTCGTTTTTCTTCATAAACAGGGCCTTTACCTAATAATTTTGTACCAGCCGTGCCCTCTGCTTCGGTGATGTAGGTATCATATAAGGCATTTGTCTCTGCCTCCTTTGTAGCTATCTCGTTTTTTAAAAGGCTTATATTTTGATTAAGTTCGTCAACTTTAGGGGCGTATTGTAAGGCCAACTGGTCTTTGTTCGCTAAGGTTAGCTCGTTCTTTTGTTCTAGCAATACCTGATTAATTTCTTTTTCGAAGATTTTCATTTCCAAGGGTTTGGAAATGACTACAGCAATAATGATAGCTAAAATAATACGTGGAGTAGCTTGCAGTAGTTCGCTTTTGATACTATCCCTTTTTTTTATGGTAGAAACTATAAAACGATCTAGATTAAAAATAAGTAGGCCCCAAATCGCACCAAAAAATACAGCTGCATACACATTGTCAAAAACTGTAAATAAGGCATAACTACTGGCAATAAGTGCCATGATAGCGGTAAAAAAAACGGTAGCGCCAATACCAGCATATTTGTTCTGTTCCCCTTTGGAACAGGTTTCTAATAGTTCAGAATCTGCTCCTGAACAAAGGATGAAAAAGCGTTGTAACATTATGAATCGTTTTTTGATTGATGATTGACTTACCTGTTAGAACGTAATTTCTACGGAATTGTTACACGAAAGCCCCGAAAATCGGGGCTCGCATTCTTAAAAAAATAAATAGGATTGTTTAGTGCTCTATTGGTGATGTAGATATCTTAACTACAGGTCTCTTACCCTTGGTAGTTCTACTGTCTATATTAAGGTCTTTATTTGTTTTCATAAGGTTGATAGCCCTATCCGAACTAATTTCTTCTCCCTCGTAGAAAAACTGAGCATCTTTTTTCGCCATGGCTATGACATGGTCTAGCGGACTTACTGGCGTAGGTGGTGTAGGAGGCTTAGGTATGTAGAACTGTGCTCCGTTTTGTTGCACAGCAAATAGTCCCTCTTTTTTCTCCATTTCGGCTTCCATTTTTTCCATCATTACTTCCTGTTCTTCCATTTTTTCTTCCTGCCGTGTCATTAAAATCTCTTGACTTTCCAATTTGGCCTCTTCCTTTTCCATTTGCATTTCTTGGGATTTCAACTTAAGTTCTTCTTGCTGCATCAACCCTTCCTGCTCTTTTAATTTGGCTTCATCTTTTTTCATCAGATTCTCCTGTACCTTCATTTTTTGCATTTCCTTAGATAACGGAGCTGATTGAGGAAAAACTACTTTTTTACCCTTAGGATTTATCCTGATACCTGAGTTCACAACATCATAGGGGTCTTGCTCGTCAATGATTTTTTGAATAGTGTTTTCAGCCTCTTCTCTTTCATTTGGAGCATTAGGCGCTTTAGGTGCCGGCGGTGGTTCTGGAAAATCGGGAAAAGGTTCGGCGTTGGACTTTTGTTCATCCGACATTTTAGAGAAAAGATACTCTAGTCGCTCCACGTCTTTTTTATAAATCTTCATCTTGTTTCTGGACATGTTATTGTAGTGCTTGGCCAGTTTGTTATATTCGGCTAGTTCTTTTGTAGTAGCACTATCTTGTTTGGTATTAGCAGAGTTTTGCGTTTTAGAGTTAACAGGATTTTCTTTGGTGGTAAATCCTAATACAAATGTGCCATCATCTTGTTTTATTTGAAGGGTGTCCCTAGCAATAAACGCTATTCCACTATAGTTTTCCAAGGTCTTATTCATTCCTTTTATTGTATCTGCAGTAACTGTTTTTAAAATACAATCTTCTTTAGTTATTTGTTCTTTAATCGATTTTAGCAGTTTTATATTAAGATTTCCTTTGGCCTCAATATGAATTTCCCGCACGGAATTTGGTTTGGTGCTAACTGACTTGATAATTCGGGATAATTTGTTCGAAATATCCTCGACCGCTATAATTTCTTCTTCGATAGTTATTTCTTGTTTTTCGTTGACATAGATTTTTATAGGAGGTAGTACTTCGTTTATTTGTTTGTTAATATGGGTATCAGATTTGATTTGCTTTTGAATCACCTTGGTTTCACTAAATCCAAGTAGTAGCAAACTGAATAATGGAAGTACTAGAAGACTGCGCAGTAGGACTGCTTTTTTAGAGGTTTTTGTTTTCATGATGTTAAAACGTTTTTTGATTGATGAATAATTGATGGCATTTGCAATACTGGTTGATTCCTGTTTTTCAAAACTGTGATGTGATAAGTAAGACAGTAAGGTGTTTTGATATTGGGTCTGTGATATGCCTTTTTTAATAACCGCTTGATCTGCCAAGAACTCATGATTGAGTTTTATAGATTTTTTTAGGAGATATATAAATGGATTTATCCAAAATATGACCTGTAAAAACTCAACAAAAAGAATGTCGTAACTATGCTTTTGGCGCGCATGCGTTTGTTCGTGCAGTAGTACTTCTTTTGGAATTTCGTTTGCCTCAAATTTCGATTTGTTTAGAAAAATATAGCTTAGAAATGTATGGGGTGGTAATGGTTCTTTTAATAGGACATGGAAAAATTGTTGCCACCGTTGTTTGGGATTACCGTGTATTCTCCTAATGATTTGAACTAGATTTTTAAGGAACTTAATTCCGAAAAATGCTAATCCAATAAAGTAAATGGCCCATAAGATAGGTGCTATATCCAATACATCTTTCTCTAATGCCATGGGTATGCCAATTGGCCCAGTGGTTGCTTGTGGTATAGTATATTCCTGGTTAGGCGTATTGGTGATAGGAGGTGCCTCAACATATTCTGTAAATACGAGTGTAGGGATAATCAAGGCTGCCGCCAAGGATACCAAAAGATATATGCGCTTGAAGGTATGCATATTTTCATTTTCTAAACATAGGTTGTAGAAAAAGTAGAATAGTGCTAGGCAGGCCGTGAATTTTAAAAGGTAGATGCCCATAATTATTTCTTTTGAATTTCGGTATCTATCAGTTTTTTCAATTCCTCCAATTCGGTTTTGCTCAAATTAGTTTCTTGGGTAAAGAAAGATGCAAATTGTCCCGGACTGTCGTTAAAGAAATTTTTTATGAGTCCGTTTACATGTTTAGCGAAGTAATCTTTCTTTTTTACTAGTGGGAAGTATTCCCTACTTCTACCTAAGCTTTCGTAACCTACAAAACCCTTGTCTGTCATTCTTTTTAATAGAGTGGCTACTGTAGTGGTAGCTGGCTTTGGTGCTGGATGCGCGTCTAGAAGATCTTTCATAAACGCTTTTTTTAACTTCCAGATAATGTTCATGAGTTCTTCTTCCGATTTTGATAGCTGCATTTCTCCAAGTTTAAGGTTTACTCTACAAACATAGAGTAAATATTTTAATTCTACAAATGTAGAGTAAAAAAAGTAGCGTGTTGATAAAGGTATGACCGCTTAAAACCGCTATTTGTAAAAGAAAAGGAAGAGCAGTACCACTAAGGTTACCCCTATAAGAGAGGCTATAATGGTAGTTGTGCGGTCTTTTTTGTTCCGTTCGAGTAGGTCCTTTTTGAAAACTTCCATTTGTTCTTCGGAAAAGGTGGGGAAATTGTAGGTCGTAGTTTCATGGGTACCTTCCGATAGGAGTACCTTTCTATTGTCGCCTTGGAACTTCTTTCTTTTGGAAAGCTTGTTCTGCTTTAGGCGATTTATCATATCTAATATGTGTCCTCCTCCGCTCATTAACATCTTAATTTAATATTTATCAGCTTAAAAAACAAGATTGATATGGTTTTCAGTTTTGAATAGGTGTTTTTAACCCTTATTAAATTTAATGTTTAGGGTCTGTAATGCGTTAGGGATAGCAATGGAAAGCCCGCATTCCCCTTTTTTTGGTGAAGCGTACTTGTAGTGTATAGCCCGACCTTTTTTTTAGGGGTAACGCCCTGGCATTTTCAAGTCTTTTTAAAAGGCTAAATTTGTAACCTGTAAAATAGATAAACATGGAGATTGAAGAACAGTTGAAAGAAAGAAGCGGTGGAATATGCGAATTATGTGCGGCAACCACAGCATTAAATGTATATGAAGTACCTCCAAAATCTACTGGAGGTGTAGATGGAAGTATTCTAATTTGCGAAACATGTAGCGGTCAAATAGCCGATGCAGATACAATGGATACGAACCATTGGAGGTGTTTAAACGATAGTATGTGGAGCGAACATGATGCGGTAAAAGCTGTGGTTTGGAGAATGCTCTCTCGCTTAAAAGGCGAAGGCTGGCCTAAAGATTTATTAGACATGATGTATTTAGAGGATGCAGTTTTGGAATGGGCCAAGGCTACCGGAGAAGGACTATCTGAAAGTGAAAAGATAATCCATAGGGACGTAAATGGTGTTATCTTACAAAATGGGGATAATGTGGTCCTTATAAAAGACCTCAAAATAAAAGGTTCTAGTCAAATTGCAAAGCAAGGTACCGCGGTACGTAGAATTTCTCTCGATAGAGAAAATGCAGAGTTTATTGAAGGTAAAGTAGGGCCAACACTCACGGTGATTATCACTAAATATGTAAAGAAGACTTCTTAGTCGCTATTTAATTCAAGGTTGTTTTTTGTGCTATTCGATGAACGGGTGCAATAAAGGTTTCAGTATTTTAGTTATAAGTAGGAATTAACCTACTTTTTGTTAAAGGCCATTTAAGAAACCAAAGGCTATTTAAGAGATATAGGTAGGTGATTTTGAAACCCCGATCAAAAGACACTTATGAAAATATTGACCATAGATGATCAGCTGTTAGTCACTTATTCCGTTCAGCGGATATTAAGTAACAGAGGGTATGCTGTAAAAACAGCATCAGATGGTTTAGAAGGTATTAAAATGTTTGAGCAATTTCAGCCAGACTTGGTGATTGTGGATTATCATATGCCCAAAATGAACGGGGTAGAGGTTGTGGAATATATTAGGGTAAAGAGAAATTCTAAAATTCCTATTCTAATTATGTCTGGTAATACGGATGTAACCATAATCGAAAAAGGATTTGAATTGGGTATTGCGGACTATCTTCATAAACCTGTCGATTTGGATAAGCTTGTAAGCGCGGTATCCAGTCTTTTTGAAAGGGCTAGGATTGCTATTTAGCATTATTGTTAACCGTTCATAGGTGTTTTATTATTTGCTGAAGTCTCTAGATTTTAAGCTAAAAAAACCTAAATCCTATGCGTAATAGCGATTTCCCACTTCAACCAATCGGCTTCGACTAGGTTTAGCTATTATTTTATTGACGAGTCGAAACGATCAACGCCGTAAGGATTGGTCTCAATTCCCTTTTATCCATTTACCACCTGGAACGTCCTTGCTTCCAGCCTTTTGCTTCATCAGCTTTGTTTTTCTTGTAAAGTCCCCATTCGTTTACCTACTCGCACGAACTATAGATTGTCCTGCGCTTAGGTGCCTTAATCTTTATCTTTCATTAATTCCGTAAAATAGGTATAAAAATAAGGTATGGTCTCAATACCTTTTAGATAGTTCCACACCCCAAAATGTTCGTTAGGAGAGTGTATCGCATCGCTATCCAAACCAAAACCCATTAGAATGGTCTTGCTGTTTAATTCCTGCTCAAAAAGAGCAACAATTGGAATACTCCCGCCACTGCGCTGGGGGATAGGTTTTTTACCAAAAGTGGTTTCATAGGCTTTTGAGGCCGCTTTATAGCCAATGGTATTTATAGGTGTTACATATCCCTGGCCACCATGATGGGGTGTTACTTTTACAGTAACCCCTGCTGGCGCGATACTTTCAAAATGTGTTTTAAACAGTTCGGTAATTTCTCTCCAATCTTGATGTGGTACCAATCGCATGGAAATTTTTGCATAGGCTTTACTAGCAATAACCGTTTTTGCACCTTCGCCTGTGTAGCCGCCCCAGATTCCATTAACGTCTAATGTAGGTCTTATGGAATTACGTTCATTCGTAGTATATCCTTTTTCCCCATAAACCGACTCAATATCCAGTGCTTTTTGATACGCTTCTAATGAGAAAGGTGCCTTTGCCATTTCCGCACGTTCTTCCTTAGATAATTCTTCTACCTTATCGTAGAACCCAGGAACTGTAATATGATTGTTTTCATCGTGCAGGGACGCAATCATTTTGGTTAGGATATTGATGGGATTGGCGACCGCCCCGCCATAGAGTCCAGAATGCAAATCCCTATTTGGACCTGTAACTTCTACCTCTACGTAGCTCAATCCTCTTAGGCCAGTAGTGATGCTGGGAACATCATTCGCAATCATTCCGGTGTCGGAAATAAGGATGATATCGTTGGCCAGTTTTTCTTTGTTTTCGGCAACATAAACTGCTAGGTTATTGCTCCCAACTTCCTCTTCGCCCTCAATCATGAATTTTACGTTACATGGAAGTTGGTCTGTGTTTACCATAAGTTCCATGGCTTTTACATGCATGTACATCTGACCCTTGTCATCACAAGCACCTCTTGCAAATATGGCCCCTTCTGGGTGTAATTCTGTTTTTTGAATAACTGGTTCAAACGGTGGTGAGTTCCATAAATCTATAGGATCTGGCGGTTGCACATCATAGTGTCCGTAGACCAAAATGGTAGGAAGGTCTTTATCGATAAATTTTTCTCCGTAGACAATAGGGTATCCTTTTGTTTTGTGAATCTCTACAGTGTCGCAACCTGCTTTTTCCAAAGCTATTTTTACGGCATCGGCAGTCTTAAGTACGTCCTTGGAAAAAGCAGGGTCTGCACTTATGGACGGGATTTTAAGGAGGTCTATCAATTCGTTAAGAAAGCGGTCTTTATGTTGAGCAATGTAATCTGTTATCTTGGTCATAGTTTTTTTGGAAAGGCCTCAAAAGTACAAAAAAGATGCATTTCACCTAATTGTGTTGAAGCAGTTCTAAAGATAATCGCACTTAACCTGTGGCACACCTTTTTTATCTTAAACAAATAAAGGGTATTACCGTTTATTTTGTATATTACTAACCGTATTCCCCTACACTTTTATTAATATACTGGTGCTTAATGAAAACCTGAAAAGTTTAACAATTTTATTTTTTTATTTGCCTAGGCAAAATTACAAAGCATAGCCTTAGCTGCGGTTTATAATTTTAACGACGGCAAAGGGAAAAAAGAAGAGATAAAAATTCTGGTTTTCATTGAGCAGGAGTATTACACCAACTAACATGCAAAAGAACTGTTACACTATTGCTATGGGCAAAATTCGTTGTCTAACTTTTATCTTCATTTTTTCATTTTTTTCTTCAATACTGGCCCAAGAAAAAGTGGGGCGACCTTTGATTACTTCCTATGGATATCAAGATTATGAGGCTAACCCATTAAACTGGTGGGCCTTGGAAGGGGATGACGGTATCATGTATTTTGCTAATCTTGACGGTGTTTTACAGTTTGATGGGGTAAACTGGAAATTAATTGAAATGCCCGGTATTGGCACCCGTAGTTTAGTAAAGGATGATAAAGGAGTTATATATGTTGGAGGCTCGGGAGAGTTGGGCTATTTGACAACCTTGGAAAACGGAGAAATGAGTTACATGTCTCTAAAGGATGAAATTCCTAAAGAACATCGTGTTTTTGCTGATGTTTGGGAGATAGACTTTTATAAGGGAAGAATAATTTTTAGAACAGAATTTAAGCTCTTTGCTTGGGACGGGGAAACTATGAAAGTGATAACATCGGAGAATGGGCTGCATGTGGGTAGCATTGTCAACAATGAGTATTATGTGAGAATTTGGGACGTAGGTCTAACTAAACTTAACGATGATGATACTTTTGAACTGGTGCCCAATGGGGAGAAATTTACCAGTGAACGAATCTATAGCATGCTGCCTTATGATGATAAGATGCTCGTTGGAACACGTAATCAAGGGTTTTTTATTTACGACGGAAACGATTTTACCCCTTTTAAAACAGAAATCGATGAATTTGTCAAAGGAAATCTGTACCTCCCTGGATTCGCCTTGGAAGACGGCCGTTATGTGTTCAATACAAACGATGCCGGTGCGTATTTAATGGGTCACGACGGTTCCTTCCTGCAAAAATACACACCGGCTACCGGTTTGCCGGACGGCGCCGTAAATTTTGTCCATGTAGATTCAAGAGGGGTCTTATGGATGGCACTTTTCAATGGCATATCCAGCACCAACTTAAATTCCAGTTTAACCTTATTGGATTCGAATATGGGTCTGACCAGCATTGTTAGTTCGATGTATCGCCATAAGGGTACCTTGTATTTTACTACGAATAATGGTGTTTCCTATTTGGACGAGAGTAAAAATGATATCGTTGAAATCCCAGGCACCTTTGGTCAGGGAGCTAATTTTTTAGAATTCCGTAATCGTTTATTTACAGGTTCCAATGGTATGGGGTATATAGAAATAAAGGACAAAACCTTTAGCTACGTAAGGAAAAATATCAACTATGATTTTAGGGCTGGCAACGCAGCACAATCTAAAGTGGATAGTAGCAGAATATATGTTTCGCATCCTCAAGGCCTAATGAGTTTTTACTTTAATGAAAAAACAAGGCAATTTGAAGAGGAATCAGCTACTTATAAATTAGCCAACCTAACTGGCTTCTATGAAAAGACTGACGGGTCACTCTGGTTGAGCACAAGGGATGATTCCAAAGCGATAAAAGTGGTTCCTAAGTATATGGATGGTACACTTGATTTAGACGCTTCGGAATATATCGTATATGATGAAAAAGATGGCTTGCCAAAATCTAGTATCTGGATTGGCGGTGATGATTATGAAATGCGAGTGTTTGCTGAAACAGTTGAAGAAACATATTATTTTAATGAGGATAACCAACGTTTTGAGAAAAAGAAATTCTACTTTGATGAATATTTGGATTGGAAGAAACCAGGTTCTGGTGGTAGAACTACGGACGATGGCAAACGTTTTTTAGATGTCGGTTCTGGAATAATGATTGCGGAGAAACAGGAAAACGGGGAGTTTAAGGTAGTGAATACGGATACATTCAAAGAACTTAACAACACGCGAATAATTAATATTTACCCTGAGGAACCTGAAGCAGATGGTTCAAGGGTTATTTGGTTTTCTGGACCAGATGGAATTTTTAGGTATGAAGGTAATCTGGAAAAACCGGTAATTCCTCAATTTAAGGTAGCGGTGAGAAGTATGACCATTGCTGGGGATTCTATAGTTTATGGAGGAAATACCACCTTCCCTGAAAAGATGAGTATTCCGTTTGATAAAAATTCAGTTACTTTAGGGTACGCAGCACCGCTCTTTGTAGGTCAAAAGGATATAAAGTACAGTACCCAATTAAGTGGTTTGGACGACAAGTGGTCCGAGTGGACTTTACAAACTACACGGGAATACATTAACCTTCCTGCTGGGAAATATACTTTTAAAACTAAAGCACAAAATATTTATGGCGATATAACGGAGGAAGCAGCGGTTTCCTTTTCTATAAATGCACCTTGGTATGCCACGTGGTGGGCTTATGCCTTATATGCTCTGGGCATTTTAGGATTTATTTACTTTTCGGTAAAAGCGCGGACTAAGATTCTGCTTAAGCAACAAAAGATATTGGAAGATAAGGTAGAAGAACGTACTGCCGAAGCCAATCAACGCTTAAAGGAGTTGGCAACCGTAAATCAGGTAAGTCAGGCTCTGACAGAAAAATTACAGCTAAACGATTTGATCCAATTGGTGGGGGATGAAATGAAGAAGCTCTTTAAATCTGACATTACCTATTTAGCCATTTTAGATCCTGATACCAACATAATTAACTTCCCGTACCAAGATGGGGATACGATGGAGCCCATGACCTACGGACAGGGCCTGACTTCTCAAATCATTAAAACAGGACAGCCTTTATTGCATAACAAGGACGCAGATATTAATGCGGAATACGATAAAATAGGGGTGAAGCATACCGGAAAGCAAGCCGTTTCCTATTTGGGAGTGCCCATTCCTGTAGAAGACTCGGTCATTGGGGTACTAAGCGTACAGAGTATTCAACAAGAAAGTAGGTTTGATGAGCAAGATAAAAACCTCCTAAAAACCATCGCCATTAATGTGGGTATTGCGCTGCACAATGCGGAACTCTACGAAGAAGCAAAGGAAGCAAAAGCAAAGGCAGAAGATGCGAATGAAGCAAAAAGCGCCTTCCTATCTACCGTGAGTCACGAACTTAGGACACCGCTGACATCCGTTCTTGGTTTTGCTAAAATAATACGTAAACGCTTGGAGGATAAGATATTTCCTGCAGTAACCGTTCAAGATCAAAAAATAAAACGAGCCATGAAACAGGTGAGCGAAAACCTGAATGTGGTGGTATCGGAAGGGGAACGTCTTACCAACCTCATTAACGACGTTTTAGATCTCGCCAAAATAGAATCTGGTAAGATGGAGTGGAATATGCGCCCGGTATTTCTGCAAGATGTGATACACCGTGGTATCGCGGCTACTTCAGCCTTGTTTGAGCAAAAGGGCTTAAAGTTAAAGCATAACATACCAGAAGATTTACCCATTATAAAGGCAGATGAGGATAAGTTGATTCAGGTGATCATCAACCTTTTGTCCAATGCGGTAAAATTCACCGAAAAAGGCACCGTGATGCTTGAAGCCTATCAAGAGAAAGGACAACTTATTTTTGAGGTACAGGATACCGGTATTGGTGTTGCCGAGGAAGACCGGCACAAGATATTTGAACGTTTTAGACAAGCTGGCGATACCTTAACAGATAAGCCACAGGGAACTGGGCTAGGCCTTCCTATTTGTAGAGAAATTATTGAGCACCATGGTGGTATCATCTGGATGAAGAGCGAGTTTAACGTAGGAAGCACCTTTTTCTTTTCCATACCTATTTTGGGAGAAGCGGCCGAGCAAGAACCCATACAATTAGATCGAATTCTTAAAAGTCTTAAGAAACAGATCAGCCATACCTCAAAGAAAAAGGCAGGTGGGAAGGCCACCATTTTAGTGGTGGATGACGATACGCCCATACGATCCCTATTGCGCCAAGAACTGACGGATACTGGTTACAGAGTTCGTGAGGCTGCAAATGGTAAAGCGGCCTTGGATATGGTGCGTCTGGAGAAGCCCGATCTTATAATACTAGATGTAATGATGCCAGAAATTAATGGTTTTGATGTAGCGGCCGTATTGAAGAACGATCCAGCTACTATGGATATTCCTATTATTATTCTATCTATTGTGCAGGACAAGGAACGTGGCTTTAGAATAGGGGTAGACCGCTACTTAACCAAGCCCATAGATACCGAAAAACTGTTTCGTGAAGTAGACGAATTATTGGAGCAAGGGGTTTCTAAAAAGAAGGTGCTTGTGGTAGATGAGGATGCTTCTGCCGTAAAGTCATTAACAGATGTGCTTAGCGCAAGGGGATACAAAGTAATGGAGGCGAGTTCTGAAAATTTGTTGGAGACCGCAAGTGAATCTAGACCGGATATTATTATGTTGAATTCTGTTTATAACGGGGATAAAAATTTTATAAAAGATTTGAAGATTCAAGAAGGGATGGAGAACGTAATGTTCTTTGTTTACGAGTAAAAGATCAAACCAAAATGGCCTAAAAAAAAACTATGAATAAAAAAGTATTGATTGTTGACGATGAACCTCATATTAGAATGTTAATTGAGCAGACATTAGAGGATTTGGAAGATGAGGGCGTAGCGCTTTTGATGGCCGAAAATGGCGAACAAGCGCTGCAAATTATTGAGGAGGAAAGACCTAATTTGGTTTTTTTGGATGTAATGATGCCTAAAATGAACGGTATGGAAGTATGCCAAAAGGTAAAGAAGGAGCTAAAACTATCTGAAGTTTATATTATCCTCTTAACGGCAAAAGGACAAGAAGTAGACCGACAAAAGGGCTTGGATATGGGAGCGGATAGATATATGACAAAACCCTTTGATCCGGACGAGATGTTGAGCATTGCAGAGGAAATTATAAACAGCTAATCCTGTATGACTCAAAAATTAAACTCCTTGTGGACTAGGGCATTGAAAAATGTGCTTCAAAAAGACAAAGAATCCATATCCTTGCTAGAGCAATCTGCTGCTTTATTGAAGTTAGATTTTTTAGTGGTAGACGCTACCAATAAGGTGCTCTGGGGTACGGTTAGTAAGGAACACACCTACAGTGTTGAAATCATCTGTGATGCTGTATCCTTAGGCGTATTCAAGTCTACTACTGAAGCAGGAAAATATATTTTTGATCTAATAAAAATTTTTCTTTGCAAAGAGTTTGAAAAGAAAAGAATTGGTAAGGAAGTACTGAGTTTGTACCGAGAAATAAATATGATTTACGATTTATCGGAGATGATTTCCGAAAAAATCGATACGACTTCCATTGCAGAGATTGCTTTGCGAGAATCCTCACAGATTATAGGGTCTACGCATGGTCTATTTCTTATGTATGATCCCGATGAAGATAAAGTAACCGAATTGGCATCGTTTGGTGATAACCCCAATAGCGAAAGAAATATAAAAGACCAGAACGAAGTGCTGAAAGCACTTATTTTAAGAGGTAGCGCTGCCATCGTGCCAGAAAATAGAATTAAGGATAATCTTCCCATTCAACATTTAAAGGCAGTTATGTATGCTCCTTTAAAGGTGAAGCATAGAACCTTAGGGATGGTTATTCTAGGCCATGAGGAAAAAAAAGAATTTACTGCTGCCGAACTTAAATTATTAACTACGATTACCTTGCAATCAGCATCGGCTATAGAAAGTGCTCATCTTTATCAAAAAGGACTTAAAGAGGCGAATGACAGGGAGGAGGCCATACGCGAGATACATGAAGTGAGTCAGAAATTTGTGCCTTCCGAATTTTTGGAATCTCTAGGTAAGGATAATATTACCGAGGTGCGCTTGGGTGATTTGGTAGAACGAGAAGTAACGGTAGTGTTTGCAGATATAAGAGAATTTACTACGGTGTCGGAAAAGATGAGCCCCAAGGAAAATTTTTTGTTCGTCAATGCATTCAACAATAAAATGGGACCAATCATTCGAAAAAATAATGGGTTCATATTACAATATTTGGGAGATGGCTTTATGGCACTCTTTCCCAAAGGATCTCAAAATGCAATTACAGCTTCGGTTGAAATGCAAAAGGAGTTGCATGAATATAATAAAGAGCGCAAAGCAAAAAGCAGGCTTCCTATTAAAGTGGGTGTAGGTATGCAGAATGGCAAGCTTATTATGGGGATTACGGGAGATATAAAGCGTTTAGATGCAGCGATTATTTCTGATACGGTGAATACCGCCGCAAGAGTCGAGGGTCTTTCTAAACATTATGGAACCTCTATTTTATTAACAAAAGAGTGTAAGGATGATCTTACGCATCCAGATGAATTTGATTTTAGATATTTAGGACCGGTGCAGCTCAAGGGAAAACAAAATTCCATAGACCTTTATGAATGTATAAATGGGGATACTGAAATACTATTCAACCATAAACTAAATACCCTGTCCACCTTTAATGAGGCCATGAACTTATTTTTTAATAAGGAGTTTGCCATGGCGGCCGTTACGTTTCAGCAGATATTTAAAATGAATACTGAAGACCAGACTTCAAAATTATTCCTTAATAAATCGGCACATCTTATCACCCAAGAAATAGAGGAAAATTGGAAAGGCGTAGAACTAATGAATACGAAATAAGTTCTAATTCACGGTTTGGATTCTTAATGTAAATTCTCTTCAAAAGTTTTTATCTATACGTTTTAAAATTGAAAAATTACTTTATATTTGCACTCCGTTAATAAAAATGCAGGCGTGGTGGAATTGGTAGACACGCTAGACTTAGGATCTAGTGCCGCAAGGTGTGAGAGTTCGAGTCTCTCCGCCTGTACAAAATGAAAGCCGACTCATATGAGTCGGCTTTTTTTTATTTTGGTAAAACAATGGTGAAACATTTGATTGTTTTTTTAATTATATTTTAGAGAGTCAAACAAACTGTTTATCTGAAAATTATTGATTCAAACCCAAAAAAAGATAACTTTAAAATCAGGAAGTTACATGAAAATGGGATTGCCTTTTTTATTTGATTGGGTGCTTGCGGCATACTTTTCTGGAATTAACAAACTACTTATTTTTTTCGATATTTGTTTATGCATGTAAATCATGGCACGTAGTTTTCCTAGATTCAGAGTACTAGCTGGACCGCTTTAGCTTCTTTGAGAGTGCTATGAAATGATAAATGAAGGGTATAAAATTTTTAGTCAATTAACAAAAGCAGATCAACAAAACTTAATTAACTTGATCACAGAAAGAGATAAGTTAAATTGTATTTTTTAAACATAAAAGTCGAACACACAGCACTACCTATCAGACTAGACTTCCTTTGGGGTCGTACATTCTGTATGTTTTCTGTTGTGTTCCATCAGTAGTAAAAAACATCAATATTTCATTTGTAAAATGTTAACTAAAAAAAATAAAGATTCTGAGTTACAAGGCATAAACCGATTGCTAGTGGATGCCACCTTAGAAGTAACAGATTTGGTGGAGGAAATGCACAAACGCATTGTCCATCCTCCTTTTTTACCATCTACACCTGTACAACATCTCATTACTACTATTGCTGGAGTTGCGTATAAAAATATTAGATGGAGCACTAAGTTTATAGGTAAAGGCGCAGATATGGCTTTGGGAAGGCTTGCCTCTGTGATGGGCAATATTAAAGTGACAGAAGAACGGGAAGTAATGCGCTCGGTTTTAAATGGACTTATAGGTGATCATTTAGAGAAAACAGATAATCCGCTAAAGATTGATATGCAGTTTAGGTATCATGGAAAAGCATTCCAAATGGATAGCAAAAGCATTGCGCAGGCTTATCCCACCTGCAATGGAAAAATATTATTAATGGTGCACGGCTCTTGCACAAATGATATACAATGGACACACAAAGAACACAATCATGGTACAGCTTTAGCAAAGGAGTTTGACAAAACACTTATATCTCTTTATTATAATAGTGGTCGCCATATTTCTACCAATGGGCAGAACTTAAATACCTTGTTAGAAAAATTGGTCTTGCACTGGCCTGCACCGGTTGAAGAAATTATAATTATTGCGCATAGCATGGGCGGTTTAGTTGCCAGAAGCGCACTTTATTATGGCCAACAACATCAAAACTCCTGGACAAAGAAGCTTAAAAAGATGATTTTTTTAGGCACGCCGCATCACGGGGCATCACTGGAGAAAGCAGGAAATTATGTGGAAGTTATTCTAAAAGCCATTCCTTACGCAAAGCCATTTGCGCGATTGGCTAAAATAAGAGGCGCTGGTGTTACAGATTTAAGATATGGCAATCTTCTAGATGAGGACTGGAAAGACATGGATCAACATTCCATACAAGGAGACCAAAGACAACCCGTGCCATTGCCAGAACAAATAGCGTGTTATACTATAGCAGCAGTTGCTGGGAAGGAGACTGCGTCTAAAACAAAAAAAATGCTAGGAGATAATCTAGTAAGCGTTAAAAGTGCATTAGGAAAACATAAAAATCCTGCTAAAAACTTAGACTTTAAAAAGAAACATTCTTTTATTGCTTATGAGATTAATCATTTGGATTTGTTAAGCGCCCCAAAAGTCTATACTAAAATAAAGACTTGGATGCTTTTATGAAGTTAAACCAAGTATACATCAAAAAGCTAAAATAGAATGCTATCCTGGTTCCTTTTCTGAGCCACTTTCTAATTTAATTAGCCCTTTAAAGGCATCGTAAACCGTATTGCCTTCGTAAAGTACTTTATATACTTCTCTAGAAATTGGCATATCCACATTATAATCGTTAGCTAGTTCCATAACCACCTTGGCTGTTTTGACACCTTCGGCAACTTCATTCATCTCTTCAATAATCTGTTCTAAACTTTTGCCTTGTCCTATTTGAAATCCAACGTGGTGATTTCTACTTTTAGAGCTCGAACACGTTGCTACTAAATCACCCATTCCTGCTAGTCCAGCAAACGTCCGTCGTTTTCCTCCCATGGCTGTACCTAATCTTGTTAACTCAGATAAACCTCTGGTAATTAAAGCTGCTCTGGTATTATCTCCAGCATTTGCGCCATCTCCCATTCCTGTAGCAATTGCCATAATGTTTTTTAATGCACCACCAAGTTCGCAACCTATAACATCATTATTAGTATACACTCGAAACAATCCTGTACTAAATACTTGTTGTAATTGTTTGGCAATGGTTTTATCTACCATAGCAATTACTGCTGCTGCTGCCTGACC